>Ga0325405_1000914_pt1 | contig 29235 bp, 7 predicted proteins | sample PopdelMetagenome_21_FD_205663 | JGI IMG/M metagenome (GOLD analysis project Ga0325405, IMG submission 205663) | Populus deltoides microbial communities from Bellville, Georgia, United States - Xylem-Control-R2 | ecosystem: Host-associated > Plants > Phyllosphere > Stem > Wood/Secondary xylem... | reverse complement strand
ACACAAAATACAAGAGTAAATAATGTTGTTGGATCCTCGTGACTTGAAGGGAAACCAAAGCCATGACCCAGACTAACTTGTTTGTGTGGTTGCGGTTATTTTTTAAATAATTTTTCGTGCTAAAATAAATACTAATAATTTTTTTTATTTTTTAAAAATTATTTTTGACATCAACACATCAAAATAATTTGAAAAGACTAAAAACATATTAATTTGAAGTTAATAAAAAAATAAATTTTTTTTAAACTTTTTAAAAAACACTTTTAAAACACATAAACAAACAAATAGGAACACATTTCACTTCTTTTTCTTTACTGCAGACTTTGTGAGAACATATCATAACAAAAAGGGGCAACCTCTTTCTCATGCTTTGTTATACTGTCTCTACAATCTCTACGAGCATGTTTGATACCATAATAAGCAAGCACAAGCAAAGGGAAGGTGCATGCAGATTTTCTTGTTAAAAAAAACCCTACGGAATAAAACCGAGAGAGGCAACGCATGCAAGAAGAAATAGGAACTGCTCTTTACACAAAAACACAAGGAGGTCCATGCACATCATCAACCAATAGCACACAGCGAACTTTGTCTTACGATTAACCAAAAGAAAAGAACATATATACCTAAAAGGGGAATATTTCTAACAAGTTTCCATCCATCATTCATGGTTATTGGCCCTCTTTTACATCATGATCCTCACCTTCTTACCAACTTAAAATGTTCCAGCACAAAACAAGCACAGGAGAGGTAAAACATGCATGTAACTCTCGGGTAGCATGGACTGATGGGTTCGAGCAAGAACAACACACCCGATCGATGGGATCGAAAGAAGCCATGCACATGTTAAGAAAAAAAGGGAAAGACTTACTCATGCTACCATACTTGCATCTTTATGGAAAACCAACTATAAGACCATTTTTTCCTTTAAAAAGCTACTATCCCCGAAGTATAAAAGAGAACCTATAACTATGTCTTTGCTACCACTAAACTTGGAAATCAAACAAAGTTACTACCACTTTCATTCCATCAAACCCTTCACCAAGATCTGCTGGTAATGTTGGTTATGCAGGAGTCTTTGAGCTGGCTTGGCAGAATCTCCAGAGTGAAGGAAGAACTAAGAGAAAGCTAGGGAGACTGTCTTCTATCATAATAGTAAGAGGAGTGTGCCTTTTGTCCCCATCAAGATCAAGCTAAAAAAAGAAAGAAGACGCTAAAGATCTACCCTTAAGCTCGTTGTTTTTCTATTTTGTTTTTAATAAATCTCTATTTTGATAATTGATCTTTTAATTCTTCTAATTTAGGTCAAATTAAATCTTGATTTTGATTTTTTTTTCAATCGAGCCCTTAATTAAATCAATTAAGACCTTCCAAGTTTCAACCACTTTTATTTAGGTCATTGGCTTTCCCATTTATGCAATATTTCCATAAGTTTCATTTTTCTTTTCAATTAAGCTCTTAATTGACTGAATTGAACTTTCAAACTTTTCTATGTTCTTCTATTTTGATCATTGATGTTCTAATTTGTGCAATCAAAACCAATTTCAGTTCTTTTTCCTGATTTTCTTGACCAACTATAAATTAAATCTTTGTCTATTTATAAGCAAAAACCTTTTTCTTTAAAATTTTTTGTTTGAATTTTTTTAAATCACATTTTTGTTTTGTTTTTTCTTAAAAAATAATCTTTGAAAAATTTTACGAGGATAAAAAATAGGTTATAACAAGTACCAAAGTACCTTCTAATATGAAACAGTTCAACGAAAATCTATGAAATTCCCAACCATATCCTTGGTGCCATATGTCTACACAACAAACATAGCCGTAATCATAGCAATAATATAGTACGATCACACATATGATGTCATCTATTATATAGGTATACAAGCAACTTTATGCCAATTATATAGCCCAAAAGCCGTACTAATAGGTAAACAAACTTGTGCATGGGTAGTACAATACCTCATAAGCTACATTCTAATAAGGTAATCTCAAGCAACATATATCTTCATGACCTGTTGTTGAACAATGTCACACCCGACATCATAATGACCCACCTTTTTTCCTATAGAAATGGTCTTTTTTTTGTGTATAAGAGGGGGTAAGTCTTAATATTGTGAAAAGAGTTGCCACTTAGTATTATAGTCATTAGAAAACCTTAACTAGTCAATAGAGATCTATGGTAAGAGATTAGTTATACTAAAAAGAAGATACTATCATCCTAAAACATCCTACTTGTGGTAAGTTGCATTGTTTATCTTGTCTTTTATTCCTAATAGTTTGTTATGCCTAGTCTATCGATGGTCTATCTATAAGATGATAATGAATTTACTATGATGAGTTAAACCCTAATTATTTGTTTAAACTTAGCTTTTTTAAAGTCTAGTTTAGTTTTGTCAATCCCAATTATTACCTTTGAATAACACTCGGTGAATTGACAATTCTAAGATAGGTTACTTCTGATCACAACATGTAACTAATTTTTGATCAAGTCATGTTAGTGAATGATCTATTGGCCAATAGAGGGCTCGTCAACCCCACCTAAATCCTAGAAAAGGTCTATGAAAGGTGTTTTAATAAGGTTCACCTATCATTTAATCTCCAATTTCATCACCAATGAATAATAGACTGAAAAAATTATTATTTGAAAAATCAGGAGGATATACAACTTCTCTTAATATCCAAGGAAATCAACTTTTCTTAATATCCAAGGAAATGACCCATAATGAGTCCTTGTACCCTAAATACTAAAAGTGAATAGCAAAACATTTTTGACATAACTTGTGAGAAAACAAGGAATGGTTTTTAAAGTTTTGGAATGGTAGTCCAATAGACTTTTAATTTGGCTGGAACCCTTAATAAGTTTTATAAACAAGTTATAAAACTCAACATAGATGCATACATGAATGAACATGAATTTTCTATTATTTAAAGCCAAAGACCATGTCAATACATATTGTTTAATATGTCCATCCATGTTCATACACAAAGAAAGACATGTTGCATTGTTAAGAATAATGATGCAATGAAAAATAACATGAAAGGAAACAACATGCATAATTTAAAGGATTTGGTCAAATGCATTCAAACACAAATATCAATTTCATAAATATTTATCAATTTCAAAATCTCACCATAATATATTAAAATAAAAATAAAATTAAAATGCAAGATTAAAATAATTCCATCACAAATATTCATTCAATGAAAATTGCCCAATCAAAACCTCATCATTAAACACATAAAAAATCAACAATAAGGGAAGATAATTATTCCACTACCAAAAATTCAACGAATATCAACGGAGTTACCAATGTAATTTTTCTATTGGTAATTTGCGGTGATAGTTACCAACCGATTTAAATCTATCGGTAACACTGTCGGTATATATCGATGAAATTATTTTATCGATATATATTGACAGAATTACAGACGAAATATAAAGAATTTCAAAAAACAAAGCAGTGCGATGACGTGGATGTTTTTGTGGATGATTTTATCGATGAAATTTTAGCGAGATTCAAACCGGGATCTTCGTACAATGACGTGTCTACTTCACCGGCAGAATTGCCATCAGAATCATAGATGAAAATATTATGTCGGTGATTTCACCAGTAAACGTTAATATATCATCATGCTGCCTCCCCTCCCCTTCTCTATTTCTCCTTCTTCCCCATCCCTGCATATAAACAAACTACCCCCAAACTGCAAAGAACCACCCCTCAAAACATCCCTCACTTCTCAACATAAATCATCCTTCTTTATTTTTTGTAGTCACAACATTCGTATCCTGATTTATTATGGAATTTATCATTTTTTGTAAGTAAATCTATCTTTTTTAATTTTAACATTAAAATGTCAATTTTATTATTATTGAATGTTTTTTTAGTATATGTATTTTGTTAGGGTATGTACATGTTTTATTGTTTTTTCTCAAACAAATTTGTAGTATGAATGTATAATTTTTTACTTGTTATGGTTTGTTTTAGATTTTGTAAAGTTATATTTGTTTGTAAATTGTTGAAACTTATATGGAATACCAAATTAGATGTGTTGTGATAAATAATAGCTTGTTTAATAGGTCTGTTTTAATTTTTATCAATGTTATTGCTGAGTTGTAATTTCTGTAAATTTATGTGTATAAATTTGTATGGACGTTGATAATTGATAATGAATATTTAAGAGAAGTTTTAAAGTAAGTTGGATAATCTTGATCTAAACCAATATTTTTGAAAATTTATTTACTTAATGTAATTAATTAATACATGTTGTCATTATTATTTTATAGAGGTTCGATAGAAGTCATGGATGATTGTTCATGGATGTATCGAGATTCACCTCAAGGATTGCGGATGATGGATTATTGTAATGAGATTCAGGGTTTTATTAATTTCGCAACATCTATTCCGATAAATTTTAGTGGAGGCGGTATTAGGTGTCCATACAGGAAGTGTAAAAATAAAAAGTTTCTGCATCTAGATGTTCTAACGATGCATCTTCTACATAAAGGGTTCATAGAGGATTACCTGTGTTGGTATGCATACAAAGAACTATTTGTCCGTTATGAGAGTATGATAGGAAGGATTGTTGGGTCAACTTCTAGTGCTAGCAACATGCATGAGGTTGTAAATGACAACAATAATCCTTACAGAAATATGGTTATGGATGCAATGAGAATGAATCAAGATAATGTCAGTCAATGTCCAATCATAGAAGAAGAACCTAATGAAAATGTGGTCATGTTTTTTTGATTTATTGAAAGATTCTGATGAACCATTATGGGATGACTGCATGAATCATAGTAAATTATCGGTTGTTGCACATGTGTTCACTATCAAGTCAGATTATGAGGCGAGTGAGGCCGGTTATGATAGAATTATCGAATGGACGAGAAGCATTTTACCTGAAGGGAACAGACTAAAAGAGAACTTCTATGCTGCTAAGTCCATGATGAAACCCCTCGGTTTAGGATACCAGAAAATTGATATGTGCCCTAACTTCTGCATGGTGTACTACCTTAAAAATGCTGAGCTGACCGAGTGCATTACATGTGGGTATTCCCGTTACAAAACCAGAACTGGTATGAGAAAGACTCTCGTGACATATAAAAAACTTAGATTTTTTCCAATCACACCTAGACTGTAGAGGTTATTCATGCCACCAAGACTGCTGAGCACATGAAATGACATCAATCACATGATGTGGTTGATGGAGTGATGGTGCATCGTTCTAACGGGGAAGCATGGAAACACTTTAACAGTATGCATCCTCACTTTTCAGTTGAATCAAGGAACGTGCGTCTTGGGTTGTGTATAGACAGATTTAACCCACTTAGGTCATTTGCTCTTTATTTTTATCGGTCAGTTATACTCACGGTTTATAACTTGCTACCAGGGATGCGTATGAGGCGGAAGTTTATATTTTTATCTACGATGATACCTGGTCCAAATAATCCGGGCCGGAATATAGATGTTTGTCTTCGAGCGTTGGTTGATGAGTTGTCGTAGTTGTGATCCTCCAAGGCTTTTACTTATAATATATCGAGAAAACAAAATTTTTTTATGAGGGCAGCTTTGATGTGGACTATCAATGATTTTTCAGCTTATGTAATGGTTTCTGATTAGAGCACGTATGAAAAACTAGCATGTCCAAACTGCATAAAAAACAACAAGGCATTCACACTAACAAACAGAGGTAAACTTCTTTTTTTGATTGCCGCCAATGTTTCTTACCAATGAATCATAAGTATAGAAAGAACATAAATGATTTATTTGTTAGCAGAGTTGAAAAGGATGTTGCTGATCTCTTGCGTCTTTCTAGTGAAGAATTGCATGATGTTGTATTAGAGTATGGTGACATTGTGTTTGGTTTCCAATCTGGTAAGCAGAAGTTTCCTGGTTTTGATTTGAGCCACAACTTGGTAAAACGAAGTATTTTCTGGGAGTTTCTTTATTGGAAAACCAATCTTCTTCGCCATAACCTTGACATCATGCACATAGAAAAGAACGTGTTTAAAAACACTTTCAACATCGTCATGGATGTGAAGGGGAAGACAAAAGACAACATCAAAGTTATAATAGATATAACATTCTATTTATACTGATCATATAAATATAGACTGCTACTACACACACACACAAATCACTTATATACCTAGAAAATTTTAAATGGTAGGAAATAAAAGAAATCCTTAGGTGTTGGACACCTACTTGTTGTAAAAGCTTGACTTGTAGTCTTCAACTGCTGTTTGGGTTTTGTGGCTCTCCATGCATTAACACGTATACATTATCATTACTCACGAGCATATATTCCTTCAAATAAAAAATATACACAATTCATTTTAATCATCTCATTCGTTATTGTCTCTATTTCTTTAAATTTACATCTCATGTTTTCATTAAATCTTTTTCCTTAAGTTCTTTAACAAAAATGCAAATCAACATTACAATCGGTGTAATTCTTTATTAGAACACTATTTTGTGTTTTGTCCATAACTAACATTATATAGTTTGATTTAAGGCAGGGATTAATACTTTGGAAAGCTAAGATATAAGGCTATAAGTCTACTAAAGGGAGAAGAACCCTATTATGCTCCTAAAGCCCTTAAACTACCCATTATCGAGAAGTTGGTCAACTGTCCAGTAGGGTCTGTCCTGACCATCTCTCAGTTATTAACCCATAACTGTAGTTTTATAAAACCAAATTAGTAAGGTCAACTCCCTTGGATATCTAACATCCAAATGTATAATTTCTATGAAGAGACATAGTCTAAATTCCCTCATTTACATGCTCCAATTCCCTTTGGAAGACCAAGAGACGAAACTGTCTAGTTTCATCAACAATTTCATAAATGAATACATATTACCATTTTAACTTATCATCTTTCAAACCAATTCCTTGCTATGTTATATACACTATAATGATGTTAAAAAACACTTTCTAAGAATTTATTTGTCGATTTTCATTAACTAGTTAATCAACATTCTTCCCAACCCTCTCTAACACCTTCATTGCTATTCCTTCATTCATTTCTCATCATTTTAATTCATATTATCACACATCATCAAGTCAAATATTCAAATAAACACCCTCATTCTCCTACATTAATGGCCGGCCAAATAAACACACTTAACAAGGAACTACCAATTTCCTTTCAAAATTACGTGTTATTTCAACTCATTTCAACCCTATTACATGTCATAAACATCAATTTAATTCAATTTCTTATTTCCCCCTAAAATGCATCATGAACCCTCACCTTAATTTGATGAAATCAATGAAAACTTAACAAATATTGTAAGAACCTGTTAAATAGAGTTTGGGACACCTTACCAAGGAGTAATCTAGGTTCCAAGTGCTAAAAAATGAAGGATTCTCACATCTTCTTCCTTGTTTGCTGCTGCCTCCCCTTTCCTCTCACTCTATCCCCAAATTCTTCTTTCAAGAACACTCTAAATCTAAGTGATTTTATTGCCTAAATCCTTTAGCATCACTAATTCTCTTCTTTTCCTGATTTTTCTCTAGGTTTCTCTAGGATTTTTAAAGCAAAATGGAGTTTTTCCCTCTCTTCCCTCTCAATTCCCCCATGGCCAGTTGCACCCAAGCCTATTATAGGCAAATATTATCAAATTCCCACTATGTCCTTTCAAATAGTAAATTTTATAGTTATTAGGTATTATTTCCTCCGTCTCGGTATATTTTTAGTGCTGATTTTCAACGAGCAACATCAAAATTCATTAATTTGTACTCCAGTACCTTTCTTTCTTTACAAATTACTTCCATTAAAATTTAGTTCACTTTTTGGGGCATTTTCTCACTTCTATATTTAATTATTCGTTCACTAACCAATTTTTCTAGATTTTAAAGGTCCATATCCCTTCCGTTACTGCAAACATCAAATCCCTAATTTTTATAATTTATTTGTTTAATTTCCTTACACACTTTTTTTACAATTTTTATGGAACTCCTAAGTTGTATCGAGTTTACGTCTCTTAACAGTCTAGGGACTGAAGTGTAATAGACACTGAAAGTTGAGAGGAACAATTAGAAAAGAAATTAAAGTTAAAGGGTTAATTAGTGGCTAAAACAGAAAACCTAGAGACCAAGGTCAATTTCATAACGGGTGCTGAATATGATCAAGGATGAAATATAAAAGATTCCCAAAAATTACTAAAATAGAATTCATATCAAACACTAGTCATCTTGCATCGTAAGCTTCTTCACAATATGAGTGTGGTATTATTACTTTCTACTTAACAATGTTTGGTGGAGTAAAACATAAGAGTGCAAACTTGCTTAATCAATGTACATGATTAACCATACTACATTCATCCTTGTCGAATCATTAACATCAATACCACTTTGGAGATATTCATTATTAAGTCACTTGGAAGCCCATCATTGGCCTACATGAGAGGGCTTACATACATTGTGGATATTACTTCAATCTAAAAGCCTAGACTATTAGGTTATGAGTCTATTTTTGTATATAACCTCCCTACTTCTAATTCTTAATCGACATGTCACTTATATATGAAACTTAATAATAAATACCATAGTAAATTAGATAGTTTTATTAAATTTGATGGTTAGTTTTGAGTTTCATGTAAAAGAATTAAGTCTTGTGTGGGGGTGAATAAAATACTAAATAACAACTTTTTTTTTTCTATTTTTACCTTATTTTCCAAAAATAAATTAATTTTTTTATGGAATCATTGCGATGTTAGGCGTGACAAGCATCATAATAAATAATGGAAAATAAAAATAAAAAATATCTATTTTTATAAAAAAGCTCTGACACGTGAGTCCCTCAATCATATCAAACACTACTCCCCCTGTATTGTAAACATCTTCACAATATGAGTCTTGTATTACTACTTTTTTACTTAACCGTGTTTGGTGGAGTAAAACGTAAGAGTACAAACTTTCTCAATCATTAGACGATTATAATATGAACTTAATCAACCACACTACATTCATCCTAGTCGAATCATTAACTTCGATACCATTTATTTGGGAGATATTCATTATTAAGTCACTTGGAAGCTTGTCATGGGCCAACACGAGAGGGCTTACATACATTGTGGATATCACTTCAATCTAAAAGTCTAGACTGTTAGGTTATGAGTCTATTTTTGTATATAACCTCTCCACTTCTAATTCATAATCGATGTGTCGCTTATATATAAAACTCAATAAATATCATAGTAAATTAGATAGTTTTATTAAATTTGATAATTAGTTTTTAGTTTCATCTAAAAGATTTAAGTATTGTGAGGGTGGCTCATTTTTAACTATATACATCACTTTTGCATTGTTTCTTTTATTTAATGTAGAATATGTCCTCTAACACTCTCCCTCACCTATAACCCATCTTTGGGGATATGTTAAATGACTTGGACTTTAGAATCCTTGTTGGATTGCTAGCCTTTTTAAGGCTTTTTTATCATATTAAATTAAATAATTGAGTATGAGTTCCACCCAAAAGACTTAAGTTTCGTTGTGGATAGTCCATTCTCTACTTTATATATGACATTGCTTTTTTATAGTTATTCTATATAGGATAGTGTACCTAACAATCTTTCTTATTTATAACCCATCTTTTGGTGTTATCCAATGACTTGAGCTCTAGGATCTTTGTTGTGTCATTGGACCTATTTGAAACTCTTATTTCATATAAAATTAGATAGTTGTAATGAGGTTTCATCCAAAAGATTTTAAGTCTTAAAATGAGCGATCCTTTCTCTTTATATTTTATTTTTATTTTGTTTAACTATTCCATGTGAGATGAATTTCTCTAACATTCCCTTTTATTTTTTATTCATATTATGATTTTATCAAGTAGGTTTAATTTTAGGATATTTATTGAGTCATTAGATCTCTTTGATTCTTAAATAGCTTAAATATTAGTATCCAATTGAGATTTGAATAAATATAACATCAATAAACATACATACCTTTATATATAACAATAAAATATATATTATCAATACAACTAAAAGATGTATGGTAATTTTAATTGTTTATATCAATAGTGAACTAGGTTAATATATTTCTTTAATTTTTTTATAATAAGTTTGTGTCATAGTTAAGTTGGTTAATGCACCAGGTATATACGAGGTCACGAGTTTGAAATGGAAGGTGGGGGGATGCAAAATTTATTTTCAAGGGACAAATTGCAGATAATTTTTTTTTCAAAATTAAAAAAACAATGAGTGGATGACCCATCATCCACTCTTTATAATTAGAAAAAAAAAAACTAGCCTAGGCTCATGGGCCTCTCTCAGGACCATGAACATGACCTATCTTTTAGGTTTTTTTTTTTCAATTCTATCATTTAATATAAGATTTTTATTTAATTTTATCATTCAGTATTGAGTTAATGGTAAATTAGTTATTATATAATAAAATTTTTATGATTTTTTTAAATTACATCCTTTAATATGAGGTTTTTATTTTCTTTGGGTTTTTTGAACTCTTTTTTTTTTCAATTTCATTTTTTAATACACAATTTTTATTTAACATTATCATTTAATATTGAGTTGAAAGTGAATCAGTTTTTGTATTTTTTTGTAATATAGTTAAATAAAAAGTTAATTCGACCTAACGGAGTTTATAACCTGGGTCGCGAGTTTAATAGTTTGACTAGTGTTAACTTGATTTTTTTTTTTTTTCCTTTGGACTTGCCCAGCCGACAAGGCGACATCGGGGTAATTTTCATGCGATTTAATTTAAAATTCAGGCTAAACAAATAACCTAGTTAAATATTTTTTTTACATTAATTGTTTTTTTTGGTAAAACCCTCCAGGAAAGCAATAAACTAGTAGCTGCTAACCTAAGAAAACATGCTAACAATCACAATTCACATTTCTCGTGAAGAAGGTTTTTTATTCTGAAGAGCTGATGTCTTTTATGCCCTTTGATCTTCTGAGTGATTAGAGACAGCAGATAGGAAAATTCTACTGTAATAAATCTCAGCAGTAACAATCGATCTACAAGCACGCCTGCAGCGCGAGCGAGATCTAGACCCGGATGCATGCTACAATATTGATAGCCCCCCCACGCGCTCATCAGACTAATTAATCTCTCAGTGTAGCTTCATGCCAAAAGTTTGTCTTTATATCGATCTACACAAGAGGACCACCTATCCTGCATAATTGCATGTCCTTTAATGTTTTCTTGGATCCAGCGACAGGTTTATTATCCGTTTCCTTTTCAAAATCCGAAGAATTGCAGATTCTACTATTCTTTTTCTTGTTGTCGATGCTTCCATGCATGCCTGAGCTGTACAATGTGGCCTGGTGATCGTAAGGAAACGCATTCTGGGCAGCTGGCTTTTTGCTCAAAATTAATATTTGTACTGACAAAAAGAGCTGCTGCGTTTCTGAAAAGAAGTGATTGAATAAAATGTAGGGCACCTCTTTTGTTGTAGCCTTTTCCTCAAGGGTTCCGTGCAAGAGAACATTTAGAGGCACTGTTTCTCGTCTACTAGATCTACATGGAGTGGTTTTAAGGTTAACGTGAGATTTGGATAAAACTATAAATAAAATTTATTTTTTTATATTCTTTCATGTATGTTTGGAAAATGGGACCTTGAATAATTTTTATTTCGTATTTAAATCTTTTTTCAAGTGAGGATAATTTTTATTTTATAAAGTATAATTAACAAATATATCTTAATTATTTTTAAAGCATTTTATTAAGTGGCCTTTAGCTTAAGCGGGTTCGGATTGTTGTTGCATTAGAAAACTACATCTTAATTTATGAACTCAAACCACGGGATCAGTTGATCGGATACGGTGAGGGGTATAACTGCCTCACCAAGTTAACCTTAAATTGGTTAAGTGAGGTTTTGGTTTTATATTATTTCTAATATACTTTTTTAAATAAAAGTTTTTTAAGCTCCAATTTTTCATAGATAAATCTCTAATTTAAACATATTTTTTATTTAATTAAATAAAAAAATAATAAAGTTCAAACTCATAATCATTTAATTATATAAATTTTGATAATATATTATAAAATCACATGCATTAAAAAGCTTAATTTCAAATAGTATCTTTCAAACATCACCATTTCACGCTCTCTAATTAAAATATAAATTATTTTTTGATTTGTTTACTTTCTCATTCCTTATACTCACTTTAAAAATAGATTAAAAATAAATTATTTCACAAAAAAAAAAATATTTATGCACTTTGAAATTTTTATTCACAAAAGAAGAAAACATTTTATTAAGCAAAATTTTAAAGCATGTTTAATATATGTTTCGGGGTACAATTCATGTTACATATATTTCCATATTATACAAAAAAAATCTTACATGGAAAGACAATAAATTTTATCATAAAAACAAGAGTTCCTTTTCATTATAACAAACATTTTTTTTATATATATAGGTTGTGTTAGTGTATATACCTTGAAGTCAATCAGTTGATTACACATGACATTAACTTTGTTCATATATATATATATATAGACTTATTTATCTTTAATATTCATCAACTATTTGATTAATGAATTTAGAGTAATGATAAAGTTCATGGGACAAAAATGCTTTGCAAAGAAAATTATAAAGTTGTTATAATTATGAGATTTTTATTGCATCAAAGTATTGTTCTTAAATGTTCCTGGTTAATGCTATATTAAAACTGGACATTAATTAGAGTTATTGAGATTGATACATATTATGTTCTTTCTTTTATGAAAGAAAATAATTGTTCTTATAAACTAAGATATGAGGAATACCTAGAACTAATATGTAGATGCTTGTCAGATGATATGTACACTGAATTGACTCGCACGAGAATTCTATATGGAGGGATCACCTTTGTTCTATAAAAAGGCTCATATGACAGTCATGTAAATTATTTTTAGACATGAGATCACTAAGTTATCTTATATATAGAGTGTTATGTTTTGATCCTACTACATGTTGTTCTAATCAAGAGTAACAAATGGGTAGATATTGGGTATAACATGAACTATATGAAGGTATTTAAATAATCAAGAGAGGATTCATTATCCTTGGTGAATTAAGAAAAATATTTTATTTGTTCTCAAATAGTATTGATTATAAATCCTTGCGCAAGGTAGAATGACATTTGAAAAGAGTTTCAAATCTTATTCAAATAATCATTGACTATAGTGTTGAGAATAAACATGATTTGACATAGTATACACATTCCATGCTATAATGTCTAAATTGAAACATTGTTGATAAATGAATAATAATTACACTAAGAAACTAACATTGAAAGGTTCAGTCAAACTACTTATGACTTTCGTAATATTTAGGGGATTATGATAGGTTGCTAGATATTGTACTTGATCTTCAAATATAATCAATCAATTATTGAATTGATAATAAATTAATTTTTTAAATTTATTTAATCCTATTTCATTTAGAATTGTGATTTGTATTTGGATCAACTTATTAGGGAACATAATGGGTCACACATATAAGAACATTTGATCAGAAATTAAAATGAGATAGTTAATGAAGTGTGACTTGATTGTAAATAAATTTTAGAAATTGAGGACTAAAACATAATTAATATAGAGGATATATTACAATTCTAAACTCAGAAACAATCAAGGACTTGATTGGATAAATTTTTAAAAATAACCTAAAATAATATATGTTATATTATTTAAGGGGCAAATTGATATTTTATCATTTATAGGGTTTTAGGTTTCCTTATAAATAGAATATTATGCCTCTTATTTTCATAGGTGTTATGTTAGGTAGAGTACAATATAGAAACACCTAAAATACAAAAGAAAAAAGCTAGCACTCTAAGGTATAACAATCTCTCTCTCCTAAAATGGTTTAGGAGATTTCTCACTGGTGGTTCTCGTGGATTATTGTTAGAGGATGGATAATTGAACGACTTGTGATTTGTGACAAACCAGCCTCGAAGCAAATATTCAAAACTAAAAAGAACATCTGATCTTCAGGTAATCTTTGTATAAATTCTAAACAGCTCTAAATCTGTTTAACAGGGTCCTTGAACTCCCTAAAAAATTTTAAATTTATTGTTTCTACTACATATATGTATTTTAAAAAACCCAACATGTAGTACTAGACCAAACATCACAAAAGTACATTTTCTTAGCAAAAATGTTTTACACATAATTTATTTTCCAAACACAATTTATGCTCGTACAAATAATAAAATAGTAATCCTCTTTTACTGAATCTAATTATTTTAGCTGATTATTGAGACAAAAAAATAAAAAGAAATATTCGCCATTGGCTACTGGATCAGAAGACGTGACTCTTTTTGTGTGATACTTGGAAGTGGGGTGATGATTTGAACATGAGCTGCACTCCAACCCAGGGCCTCAGATTAAGTCTTTAATTAGCCATTGGACCATGCCTTATTGTGAAGGCATATTTTCTTATTTAGCCAAAACAATGTTCCAAACTATCAATATAAGGGCTAAACACTCAGCCATGCACTTCCAATTGGTAGCTCGTCGCACCCTAAGATAAATGATGCAAAATTGGGTCTAGCTGAAGGAAAGAGGCCTTGGAGAAAAGATGTAAAAATCGATCATAAGAGCGAAAATACAGGAGCATTATGCTATAATGTTTCTGCAACTCAAATATGTAAAATCCAAAGGTTGTAATAACTCAAAGCGCATCATACTTGGTTTTCGTTTAAGTAATAATAACTTTTGCAGAAACTTAAAAGAACTTAGTTTATAAATATATGGACAAAAGTACTGTCTGCAAAATAAATACTTTTATATAAAACTACAGAAAGATAGAAGTGTCTTACTTGTATCGTCATATATAGCTTGAATCCGCGTACGGATATATAGGAAATAATTCATGTTGCAAGGTAGCATCTTACAACGTTTGATTGCATGTGTCTCCAAGATGTTTAGAGGGCAACACAAGAGAACATAATAATGTGATAGCTCGATGAGCTTTAAACTCTCATACTGTACTCTGATCACTTGACCACCTACTGAGGTACATGTTTATAAAGTCAGCCTTCAACATCCATCCTTGAACCAAGTAAAGAAAAAACCAAGCCATGCCGGGTGATATTTATGATTCTGTATTATCTTCATCAGGATTGCTTTCGTTATTATTTTGCAAACGAAGAAGACCAGGATTTAGATTCAAGGAAACAGGTGTTGTTGTTGAGCTCATTGTCAGAGAAATCGGTAAGATATGCTGTGACGAACTTGAGCTCAATAATTGGAAATGGCTCATATCTCTGGACTCATTCTCTGAGGGAGTGGTAACACAAGGAGGATAGGATGGAAAGAGTGGTGGCATTGGTGGAGGTGGGCAGAAAAATAATTGAGAGCCAGAAGAGAGAGGCAGTGATGATGGGGTGTCCAAGGAATTTTCTGTTTGGGAGAGAAATCCATGGCCTCCAAATTGTGTAGAAAGAGATAAATTTGAAGCATCCCAATGATTGGAGTTGAAGGGCACAGTAGGACTGTATAGCAAGCTTGGTAAGGAAGAATGATTGGCTAAAGGAAAGAAATTTTGAGCGGGGACCTGTCCAGTAGTACTGTAACTTCCAATTTCTCCATCTTCATTTGTTTTGATCCACTTTCCTTTCTTATTAATAGTGTCAACTTGCTTGCTTTTTGCTCTTATTGAAGCTTCTATATCCCTGCTATAGCTTGATTTTGGCATAGTAGTACTACTGTTTTGCACCTGACCATCAAGACCAGCAGTACTAGTACCGATCTTTATCCCTAATGAATGAAATCCTACGTCCTTGATAAACGTAGAATTGGGATCAAAGAAGGGAGATGCAATATTTGATTGATGAGAAAATAGCATTGGCTGGTGGAATTGACCAAACCCTGGAGGCATCTGAAGTGGAGGCAACTTATCGATATCATTTTTAGTGGCATCAAGCAACCAATCTATTACCTTGCTAGGCTGACTGAGGCCAAGCCTATCTTGAAGATCATATAACTGAATGGCTGTGGGTACAGAAAGCCTAATTCGCCGGTCCCTTAGTCCCCTCACTGTGCAAACCTTGCTATGCCTATCTTTTCCTCCAAAAGACCGGGAGACGCGAACAATCCTTGGATTTCTAAATGCTGACCATTGTCTTGATGAAGTGGATGGTGATGCCTTGGAAATCTTGTCGCCCTCACTGCCGCCGCCGGCGCCGCCTGCTTGTTTTCCTTGCAAATCCATATCTCTTGAATTTGAAATCATCTTACCTTGATTCTCGATCACATTATTGAGTATGTAGTACTTATGCAAGGTAGCATCTACGTCTGATCAATCAGTAGTACATTAACACAATCAGTTATTCTGAAAAACTAATTATTTTCACAATCCATAAAGAAGAAATATTTTTCTTTATCAATACAAAGATGAAAGATGTTTCTCAGACATAAACAATACTATATATGCAATTGCAGGAAAGAATTTAGTGCATCGAAAACCTTTTTTCTTTTTTCTTTTTTTGGGTATGTTATTTGAAATTCAATAAAAACTTGAGAACTATCTTGTATAAGGATTCTCTGAAGTAGTAGTTGAATTGAATCTAGGGTTGAGTTGAATATGGAGAGACAATGGAAATCTAAATCTTACATTTATACAGTATCACTGTCCCTCATATATGGAGATGAAATCAAGCAAAAGAGAGCAAGAATTATATGGAAATAACAAACATATATTTGGAAAAGTTTACCAAGAATATATCGCCTATTTTAGGAATATACGAGAGTTTAACTTACATCAAGCAGGAAACTGTAGGCTTCCATATATATCTGTTCAGCTTGGCTAGGGAGGAAGAGGAGGGGCAATCAGAGAAGACAACACAGCACCATTTGAGAGTCCTTTCTTTAATTTAACGACCTAGCTTGTGTGGGGGAGGTTCTATTAAACTTGCATCAAATTTATTTTTTTTGCGATTAATTTGTCAAGAATATATATCTACCTTATTTGCATAAACTCCCAATTTTGAGGAAGAACTACAAAGATGCTGGAATTTTACCAAGCCATGCTTTATGGAATGTATATTAGGGATAAAAAGGTGTGTATGGCACATTTGTGGCCATTTGATGTCCATGTAGTGTCAAAATGTTTTTTAGTTGAATGGCTAGGATGTTCTTGAACTATTTTGCATATCAGTACTGAAGATTAAGTTATTCTTCAAATTATCTTAAAAACGCATTGTCCACCTGTTGTATTTAGAAGAATTTAATTATATTTTATAGATTTTAGCCTCAAAATTTAAATTAAAAAAAAAAAAACCTTCCTTAACCATGAGGCCAACCCCTTGATTAAGTTTAATATAGCAATTTTATTAGACTTAATTAGTCATATATGTAAAAAAAATTTAATTAAAGTTTATTATGAGTTAATTTTCATGGGGACCATCCAACACCAAATAGAAAAGGAGGGCTTATGCTTTATTCACAACTACAAATAGCTAGCTTTTTAATGCATGCCTAGCTGAATAAAAAGAAAGCACGCTATTGAACCATTATTTTTTACATTGATTTACTATATTATTATCATTTTTTTTTGACAAATCAGTATATATTTCCAATTTTGGGTTATATATTTAACGATGAGTTGAATATTTTTATTCAAATGGAAACAAATTTGAATGACACTACTTAATTTCACATCGGTAATCTTATGGTATTTATCCTGTAACCTTTTATTTAAAAAACTTAAGTTGTTAAAGAAACATGCCAATAAAAAAATTTAAATTATCCAATAAAATTTCAAAATGACTTTATGTATTACTCTTTAATACAATTTTTTAAAATAAAAACTCTTTAAATTTGAATTTAATATAGTTCTACTATTATCTTATATTTTTTTTATCTATTTTTAACAAGAAATAATTAAAATATTAAGATTTAAACCTGTAATTATTTAATCATCAAAATTTTAATATTACATCAAACAACTTCACCGTCCAGAACATCATGTCAAATCCAAGACATCATGTCAAACAACTCCACCATCCCAATGCATAAAAGGAAAGGTAACCATTTCAACATAAAGCTTAAGAGTTATTATTCTCCAGCGATAATTCATTATTAGATTTAAATCCAACGTGATTTTTATTAATTAACTACGTTATGATCAGAGTTACTATTAGATAAGTCATAGTCATGGGGCTTAAAAAGTTGTGGTGTATGCTACGGAAATTTCATCGGCTGGATTAGGTGGTGCATAGCTAGCTATCTGCCCTTAGAGGAGGGACCAATGTAGGTTCTTTAAAGCATCTACACCCAGTAGCAATGAAGGACCACACGGCAGAGAGATATGCACAGCAGATCCAAGATGAAGTTATACAGTAAGTACTCAAGAAGTTTAATTTCAATTAGCTTGACTTAAAAATTAAATCAACATGGATTGCCTGTTATGCACGTGTGTGATCTTGTAACACTGATGGATATTCCTGGATAATGAAGAGAAACCAGCAACATGGGCATGCCCACCTTGGGCAACCAAAATGGAGGACTGTTTAGTTAATTGAGCAGCCATTAACTATCTAAATTAACAGCCTCAAATTAAAAGTCTAATTTAGTTCTAGGGTTTGGTAGAAAAAAAATATCGGTAGGATGAATCGATATATAATAAATGTTGGTGTAATTAATTTTATGTTACTGATCTCTTAATTATACTTCTTGCACAATTAACTCCCAAAAATCAAAACTCAAACTCATCAGCATGCATATGGATACTATATAGACACCAGAGAGTTGCAACTTCTCTTCGTTCCGATCAGCTGCGTACCTTAACAATCTAGAAAATGTCACCTTCACCGAAATTATTGAGCTCTAATGGACTGCTTCTGTTGTACCAGTCAAAAGCTGAGCACTGCTTTATATCATTATCGTATCGAAACAAGAAACCCTAACAGTATGAACCCTAAATATATAATAACCCTAAAATCAAACTTGCCTTCTTCTGCTTTCAAGAACAGCTCAACAGCCAGTAATTAATATATAAAGCAAAAGGCTAGCTACCCCATTTCTGATACCAAGAAAATTAAAAACAAGCTCATCATTTAAGTTTTAGCTAGGCCATTGAGAATGATAAGTGTCCATTAACTTGAAAGTTCAATGGATACGAACCCAATTGCAGATAAGCCTACGGAGAAAACATAGTTCCTTATTTTACGAAGCAGTAACAAGGCTGTGGTGAATTATTGCCATTGATGTCTTAGGGTTCTTTTAATTTCATGTAGGAAGAGAGAGAGATATGTCTCTTACTCTCTGAGAACAAGCAGAAAATTATGTGGGCATCACGAGAAACAGTTTCATTGTTCTGATTCCCACCCTAGACTGCAAAGTTTATGGTCCCCAGCTGGATAAAAAGACAGCCACTGTTGTTAGTTTGTTCATCAAGTGATTAACCCTAATAAGATTTTCTGTGTGATAGGTGTATATATCAAGCTTTCACCTAATAGTTTAATGGTAAAGATGACAATGTGTTATTGAGTCGTAAAATTTAAGGTTAGTTGCAAAGTTGCCCTAAAGTTAATACCCTTCATTAATTCGAGCAGCAAACAAGTTCTTCCTTAAAGTAACCTGATGTTTCCATTGTCGCCCTTCCACCCCATCTCTCTTACAAATAGTAAACAAAACTGCCAAATAACTCGTGCAGCACGGCCTTTGTTTTATTAAGTCTACAAATTGAAGGGAAAACAATCTAAAATATGCAATTCCATCCTTGTATCAAACAATTAATTGTACATTTTCCTCTATTTCCCTTACTTAATAAAACACTAATTTGCATGTCACGTCATACATTTGATGATCTTGTTAATTGTTTGTAGCAGACTCTGGAGGAAGACTGACACTGAAAGTGTTAAATAGTGTTAAGGACGTAATTGATTATCCAGATTGATTAGGGATAATATTGTGAACTAGGTCCTTCAACTTAAAAACCCTAGAAAAGACATCACAGCAAGACTGTAGGAAACTAAAAAGATTTGGTGGTGTGGAGAAAGATATTCAAGATTGTTTCGGGAAACTAATTGAGATAAAGCTTTTGTAAGCCAAAAGATTTTAAATTCTAGAATTATTGCACGTAGAAACATGAAGATATTTCTTAAAATTAAATTAATATCCTGGTATTTTATATTAAGCTAATTAAGATTTTATTATTATTTTTTTATAATACATACCGTGTGTTTTCTTTTTTTAATGATTACCAAGTAAATTTATTAAGCTAGTCATTTAGAAGATGGAGATTCAGCAAAACAAAGAAAAGATAAGACAATAATTAAAGTGGAAAAGCAACATTATAAGTTATAGGCACTAATTACTCAATATCACTACACACTCTTTGTTTCTTAAGAAATCCATACCAATATAAATGAAACTACATTTATAAAAACAAATCCAAGATGCAGCCTTGTAAAAGAGTAGATGGAGAACATTTTCAAATCTAGAATTATAATTAACTCCAAATATGAACTTGTTCCTAGTATGCCAAATTATTCCATGGAAGAATCATTGCCACACCTTTCTCAAAACTTTCTATTAATCAATCCTTGCCATTGCTGAAACAAATCATCCAAGGAATAAGGTATGCGCCATGAAATGCCTCAGGAGCTAACTATTTTATTCCAGAAACTCCAAGATACCAGACAAAGAAAAAGAATTGATTTGTAGTTTCTAACCTAGAATTACAAAATGGACTTATATTTTCCTGCATCATTATATATTTTTTTTTTACAAAAAATAAACGAGTGCATAACTTGTTATGCATTGATAATCATAATAGTATCTCAATTTTTTTTAAGGAGAACGCATTCCAAATGATTGTATTATATGTCTTCTTCAAACCTAGGTAAATAAGTATATCAAGAATAATGAAACACAACTTAACTATGTAGTGTCCTTTACCATCTAAAGCCTATATTTTTATACCTTTTTTTTATATATATTTGTGAAGGTTAATGTCATTTTTATGAAGGTGATTTGTACTATTGTTTCTAATGCATTGATTCCATTTCAGATTCAATACCAGCAACCATCATCTCCAAACCCTATACTATTGATAATATTAAGTTGTTGAGTTGACATTTGATATAACTAAGGATAAAGTTAGAAAAGGACTTGTCACCAACCCAAATATAATCCCAAATCCAAAATCTATTACTCATCTCTACTTTAAATCTAAAGCTATCTTTCAAAACAAAAGAAGATTGATCACTAAAGTTAATAGTAGAGAAAATTCTTGACAAAATAATATATAGTTGTTTTGAAAATAAAGGCATACCATTTTAAACTTGTGGCTTATACTTGTTGTTGATGAAATCTTCCCAACCTTATTTTTTTCCTGACCTTAATCACAAAATATTGTAATGTCACGGTCGCACAAATTAATTACCATAACTTAAATAAGCAGGATAATATAGAGCAAGTAAGGGGTCGATCCCACGAGAAAGGTTTAGTTTAGATTTTATGCTATATGATATGCAACTGGAAGGGATTGTAAAGTTATCTATGTTATGTTATAGCAAACAGAAAGAAACAATCAATACTAAATCAAAGAAAACTGAAATTTATTAAGAAAACAAACATTGGTCGTAAGTAAATGTTCACCTACAGAAATCAAAACTGATCATGTAAACAAAACGTTAATTTATACTCTGAATATTTATCTTTTCTTACGTTGATTAGTTAACATATCCATTATATAACTAATCATAACCATTAAACAACCACAATGTCCGCACTAATAATTTAATTCAATGGCAGCCTTAAAAACTAGATAAATTGATCAATCTGGACAACATAATTGTCCACAGTTCATGCTTGATTTGTTCGAATGTTTCCCCTAAGATTAATAACGTAGATCCGCCATAATTATTAAACTCAGCTGTTTCATAAGTTTATATACCATAACTCCAGTTTTGATAGTAAACTTAGCAATAGATTGCTCACAATAATAACTTAGAGTCCGCTCTAACAATTAAAATAAACAATCCTAAGAAATAAGCATAAGAAAACAAACAAATTCATTCATCATATAAACTAAAAAGAAAAGGTAAAATAAATCTCACAGTTCTTGAAATCTGAAGGTTTCCGTGTCCTTGCAACCAAGAAAAAGAGTTTAGCCTTGCATGTCTGTTGAACAACTAATCAAAAAGAAAAAAGAATGCATGGTTTCGGGTTTCTTAGAGGAAAGTGTGCTTTTTCTCAATTGGTTGGCCACCCCCCTTTCCTTTCTCTTTTTCTTTTTATATCCTAGGAAACCCTAATCCCTTTTCTAAAAAACTAGTCATTTTCTAAGTAGACAATTTACATTTAAGTAGTCAATAACTATTTTCCTAAAAAAAAAAAATAGCCTTGCATAAAATTTTTAAGCTTTGACTTTTGACTTAGAGGAGCTAAATTGCTGAAATAAAGACTTGGATGTCGGTTTGGATGCTTTGGCACGTAATTTGGACTTATTTCTTCACAAAACCTATCTGCTGATAGAATTTATATGCCATCTTAGAAAAATCATATCTCTTTTATATGAGCTCATTTTCTGCTGACATTTGGTAGGCTGATAGGTCTTCGAGTCAGGAATCCAAAAAAATTAAGTTTGCATCAAATGAACTTCTGTAGCTCAAGATATTCAAGTCGGAATGACCAAAGATCAACACTAGCAGAATATGAGATTTGACTTTGAAGGCTACGATTTCCATACTCTTTCTTTTTTTATTTTTCTTGCCATATATGTATAGAAAGGTATGGATGTTAGCTTTCTAATGCCACTAAAATCACTTCGTTTCGACCTATGGAGCTCAAGTTTTGTAAAAAACATTGGTCGGAGATCAAATCTGTCAATTATCTTCAATTTACTTCTTTTTGAATCTTACATCCAAAAGTAACTTCAAAATATAAAATAAAGAATATCAAGGCATTTTATATATAAAACAATAGGCAAAATACTAGGTAAATATGAGTAAAACTATAAATAATATAGTTGCATCACCAAAGCCATTTAAATAGAAAGGATTTATTTTTTATAGTTATTAATCCTATTCCTAACCCTCCTCTTTTTTCTTCTCTCACCACCATATTTCATGTCATTTTATAAACTTTTTGCTTATCTGAATTTCTTGACTAGAGGAACCTGCACTTCATAGGCATAATAAGCTTTGCTAATCCCTTTAGCATTTGAAGCAAGGACATATAATAGATAAGGAGAGAGGCCATTATACTCTTTATCAAACAAACTCAACCTGTTAGTGAGAGCAATTTACCCTTCTAGGATTGAAGTCCCATTCTAAATTTTGAAATAATTAGTTTCCATGTAGAAATTTTATTACGATTGGCACCTAAAGGTAAGACCAAGTTTGTAACCAACAATGAATCAAAGTTATAGTATAAGAGATTTGACAAGCTAATAAAGAAAGTCAGCAACAATTTCTAATCTCTTGATCTAGTTCATCAACATTTATTTATATCAAGGAGCTTTTATGATAATTTATTATCAACTTAGAATAATTACTACACCACCTTATAGTCTTTATAACATTTAGTAGACTTTTAGTTTCATTATGAATACATATCAAGGTATCATCAATAGATTGCAAATGACATACCTGAAAATCGCTTCTAATTTTGATACCTGAAAACATACCATCTTTTGTAACTCCAATAATTAACATATAAAGGCCTTTAGCTACCAAGTTAAAGAGAGTTAAGATATTATAAGAAGTGTTTGGAGGCTTAACAATTGTATTAATCATCCTCTCTGTTTATATAATTAAGGTTGTATACAATATTAACAATAGAACACCTTACACATGATTTGAGCTATACGTTATAGAAAGTAAATATAATTTCCTATACTTGTATTCTATAATTCAGCAGTGTACTTCCTATAATACACCTCCTCAAACCGAAGGTTAACCTTCTACATGAAGTTTGGACAAAAAAAATTCATAGAAAAGAGAGGTTTGGTATAAACATCAACAAGTTGATTCTTATAAGAAATGAAGCGAATTAAATCTCCTGCTTAGGAACTCTATCACAAACAAAGTGATAGTTGACCTCAATATGCTTATAGAGATCATGGAAATAGGATTGATTGATAGATAAGTAGCACCCAAGTTATCACATCATAACGTAGTCGTAGAAACACTAAAAAATCAAAGGTATAAAAGCAGAGAGCGAATCCATAAGATTTTAGCAATACCATCAGCTACGGCCTTGTATTACGCTTCAGTAGAAGAACAAGCAACAGTCTTTTGTTACCATGATTTCCACAAGATAAGGCTGGTACTAAGAAACACAAGATACTCGTCTATAGATTTTAGATTATTAACACTACCAGACCAATCAACATTAGTGAAAACATGGAAGGATAGAGATAAACTATAAGTGATGTGTAGGCTATAAGAAAAAAAAACCATGGCCTTTAAATAACATAGAATATGCTTAACTGCAGCCTAATGAGCTTTAGTGGGGGCATGCATAAACTGACACACTTTATTTATAATATAACATAAATTAGACCTTATGAAGGTAAGATATTAAAGAACACCAACAATTTTCTCTATAGTGTGTTAAGTCAAAATACAAATTACCAGATATCATTGCTAACTTAGAAGAAGAAACATATACTAGAGTATCAATATGCTTATAGGAAGACATACCTGCTATATGAAGAATATCAAAAGCATATTTCTATTGGGTAAGCATAAGTCCCAAAGATACAGGTTTAACCTCAATGCCGAATAAATAATAGACAAAGTGAAGGTCTTGAAGTTTGAACTTTTAGCTTAGTAATAAAATCAATTTAATAAGTAAAGTCGAGTTACTTTTTGTAAGCAACATGTCATCAACATACACAAGTTAGTAGTCAATATCACAAGCCACAAAAAAGATAAATAAAGACATGTCAACTTTAGAGGCATAAGATCCAATGGATAACAAATAGTCATTCAAACGATTATACCAAGCCTTGGTGACTTATTTCAAACCATATAACAATTTATGCAGGTGGTACACATGAGATGCTGGAGTAAGATGAGTGAAGTCAGGTGGTTGCTTTATATAAACCTCTTATTAAAGTATCTCATTCAAGAAGGCGTTATAAACATCTGGTTGATTAATCTTCTAACCTCAAGAAACAATAATAATAAGGATTAACCAAACTATAGTTGATTTAACCACATGACTAAATGTTTCTGAATAATTAATACTAACTTACTGAGTAAAACCTTTAGCAACCAGACAAGTTTTATAACACTCAACACCACCATCAACTTGCCTTTTAATTTTGTATACCCAACAATATTCATGAAGGGATAAGGAATAACTAGATACCATATACCATTGAAATGAAAAGCATGAATTTTAGTTTGCAAGGCATGGTGCTAAATGATATATTTATTGGCTTTATAGTTAAGGAGAGAAGACAAACATGAAGGAGATGAGATAGTAAAGTGTGTTGTTTTATATTGTCTCGGGCAAAGAACCATGTGGTACTACCATGATATATGAACATGAAAAGGATTGTTACAGATGAAAACTAGTGGAAGCAAAAACTTGGAATGATCAACCACCAAGTTCAATCCAAGTGGTGACACAACAACAATGGATTATGATGAGTGGTCTGAAACTGGAGTAGACAGTGGAGTGCCCAGAACATCAGTGGACTTCAATGAGTAGTCTAAAACTAAAACAGATTGTGTAGTGCCTAGAATAATAGGATAAACATTTTCACCAAAGGAGACTGAAACTATACCTAAACAATTATCAATAAAAAAAGGTGACATGTAGAGATAAAATATTAGAACTGTAACATACTGAATATGATGTAGGGAGTTGGAGATTGGTAGATGTGGAGTATGAGAATATGGCAAAATAAAAGTTATAGGGTCTAGTTATGTCAAAAATGGAAAAAATATACTAGCTAATGGTAAAGATGATGGTTGTATCTATTCAGAAGTCTCAAAAGAAAAATATTTTAATGAAATTTAACATGTCAATTGTAGATAATAAAGCCTGAGGTAAAGACGTTGCAAAAGACTCGAAGATAACATAAAGAGCATCCTTGCTCCGACCATAAAGAAGCACTTCCTTAGTATATTTTTAGCATAAAACACAAACGAGTAAAATTAAAAAATATTATTTTCAAGACAGAATTTCTGAATAGATAATAAAGGCTTTTTAATATAGGGAACATGTAGGACATTTAATAAGGTAAAAATATGTTTACATGTGTGGATGGTAGAGTGAGAAACACTTGATATTGCAAGTCCATTACCATTTTTCATATGTAGCTGATCATTGCCCAGATACAGTTCTAAATTGTTCATATTCAAAAGGTCAGGTGTCACATAACGATAAGCACCCGTATTAGAAAACCAAGTAGCTAGAGTATCATTATGAGTATTATTGAATGCTAAGTTAGCATTTGTTTTCACTATGTGATGTTGCAACTATAGACATTGTGGAGCAAAATGACCCAATCCATAACATAACTCACATTTTATAAGTTGATTATTGGACCATTGATTTAAGGAGGAAAATCAATTATCATGCTACCCATTATAACTTGAATCAAAGTTATTTTCTAACTGTGTCAAAAATGGGTCGAACTAGTCAAAAAATCTAATTTTCGAACAAGGCCAGTTTGTTGGGGTTGAACCATTCCAGGAATATTTTCTAGCTGACAGCTTAATAACTCGCCTGGTAGCACGACTCAACTCAACTAGAGGCTTGGCTAAACAGCTTGGAAACTCTTCTTACATGGCTCGACTTGGCTTAATTATAGCTTGGCAGTTGTGGTTCACTGCAAGCTTCGATGGGGCTAAGATTTGTAATGTTGGGTTTATTCCCCCATGTTTTTGTATTGTTTTATACTTAAACTGTTAACATCCTTAGGTTAACTTTTGAAACACTTTTATTATTTATAATTATTCATTCAATGTCCACCACTTATGTATTTATTTCCTAGTATTTAGTTTCTTCTTATTAGAAAAGTCATAAATTATTTAACTTAACCTTTTAGTGGCTAGTTTCTCGATGTAATTATTATTCCTTCATCATGAATGTTCTAATTTAAATATTATAACATGAAGTATGTCTGCTTATTAAATCATTTTAGTTCTTAATATTATAGTCATAAATGGTTTAACTTAACCTTTTGAATAAGATTTTGAAACTCTTTTCAAAACTCATTCCACTTTGACTAAGAATTTCACAATAAATATTATTTGAGAATATATTTGCCACAAAAATATCACCATTGCCACAAGAATAATTGATGTGAACCCTAGCGGAATTTAATGGAATTCACGACCCCAAGATCAATCTAATCCAAGTTTATTGAGATTTGAATGAGCTTATCACAATGGAAGACTTGCTCCAAGACAACAAGACTATAAATCAATTCGATCACAACACCTACACCTAGAGACGAGCAAAAGAAGTATAAATTCACAACAAAGAATGATCAATTCTTTGAAGAGTTAAAAGTTCAATCAAGAACCAAGATTAAGCAACCAAAAAGTTGGCTACAATGCTGAAAATATCATCAAAAATCTACCCTAAAATTATTCTTAAAGAGTATTTAAATTCCAAGCCAAAACCCTAGTTTCCCTAATGGGTCTCACATAAGCTCAATTTAAATTATAATCAACCCAAGCTAAAACTAGCTCAAACTAATTAAAATAAACAAAATAAACAAGTATAAGAATTAAATAAAATGTCTCCTCTCAAAACAAATAAAGTTTGATAGCCCAACTAATTAAATAAGATAAGATCGTTGTTTCTGCATTCTGTCTAGCAACAGCAAAAACCTAACTTAAAACGGATGGTTCTCTCTCTTCTTAATGAATTAGAAGGCGTTCCATATACCGTTGGAAATGTATGGAAGGCTAGTTTCCATCCCAACTAGAATCACGTTGAAATTCGATATGTAGCTTCAGTTATAACCAAAAGAGTAACGAAAGGTCAAACTGTCTGAATCTATTCTTCTTCTCCCAGTCCTTGTGTAATGGTCTTGGTTCCACCAACAAACCCCTCTTGAACATGAATTAGATTAATTAAGGCTTGCTATTTATTATTACAAATCCTCTTGAAGTCCACGTTAGCCCATGTATCTTGAAGAAGTTCATTGAAAGCTTTTTTGAACTTTTTAGCCCTAAGCCTAGTAACTGGACCAACTGTAACCTCCAATGGATCCTTTGATGGTTGGATCGCATCATCCCCTCTTTTCTTAAAAGGATTCGATCTCGAATTATCACCTACATCAAACAAAGAAAGATAAAAAACATTGAATGTAGCACTAACACCATACTCACCTGGTAGATCCACTTTGTAGGCATTATCATTAATCATTTTTATGATCTGATAAGGACCATCTCCTCGAAGCATCAACTTTGATCTTTTTTGTTCAGGAAACTTTTCCCTCCTCATATGCACCCAAACCCAATCACCTGGTTCAAATCTCACCAACTTTTATCCTCTATTGGCTTTGTTTACATATTGTTCATTCTTCTTTTCTATTAGTTGTCGAATCTTTGCATGGAGATCTTTCACCACTTGTGCTTTTTTTATTACCATCAAGACTAACCATTTTATCAACAGGTAAAGGAATCAAATCTAATGGTGTTAAAGGGTTAAAACCATACACAATCTTAAATGGTGAATAATCAGTAGTAGAATGCATACTACGATTATATGCAAATTCAATGAATGGCAAACAATCTTCCTAATTTTTAAGATTCTTTTGAATGATAACCCTTAACAATTGAATCAAAGTTTGATTAACAACTTCAGTTTGGCCATCTATTTGTGGATGACAAGTAGTAGAATATAAAAGTTTAGTTCCTAACTTACCCCACAAAACCTTCCAAAAGTAACTCAAAAACTTAACATCTCGATCGGATACAATGCTCTTAGGAAGATCATGTAGTCGAATGACCTCTCTAAAGAATAGGTCAGCTATATTTGTTGCATCATCGGTTTTATAGCAAGCAATGAAATGTGTTACCGTAGAAAATCTATCAACAACAACAAATATAGAATCTCTCCATTTCCTATACCTAGGTAAACCCAAAATGAAATCCATAGAAATATCAACCCAAGGTTCCTTAAGAACAAGCAAATGTGTGTATAGTCCATGAGGCATTACCCTAGACTTAGCTTGTCTACATGTTATGCACCTATCACATATTCTTTGCATATCTCTTTTCATATTAGGCCAATAAAAGAGCTCATGCAAAACCTTCAAAGTTTTAGTAATTTCAAAATGCCCCATTA
>Ga0325405_1000912_pt1 | contig 29258 bp, 16 predicted proteins | sample PopdelMetagenome_21_FD_205663 | JGI IMG/M metagenome (GOLD analysis project Ga0325405, IMG submission 205663) | Populus deltoides microbial communities from Bellville, Georgia, United States - Xylem-Control-R2 | ecosystem: Host-associated > Plants > Phyllosphere > Stem > Wood/Secondary xylem... | reverse complement strand
GCGCTTGCTATTTTTTTACTATAAACAAGAGAAAATTTCCAAGCACAAAATAATCATGTGTGCCGCCCAGCTCACCAATGGCTGGGCAGCACACATGACGATAAATAGGAAGGTTGGTAAGCACTAAATAAGGGTCAGAGGGTGCTGTTATTATTTAAAGTTTTTTTATTTAAAATATATTAAAATAATATTTTTTTATTTTTTAAATATTATTTTTATATTAATATATTAAAATAATTTGAGAGTATAAAAATATTTTTAATAAAAAATTCAAAATTTAAAAAAACATGATTTGTATCGTATTCCCAAATAAATTTAAAAAGAGAAGGTTGTCAAAAAAAAATAAAAAAAGAGGGACAGAGAGAGGCCAGATAAATAAAAATAAAGATGAAGTTTTTGTATTTTAAAAGTGTTTTTAAAAAGTTTTAATTTTTTTATTTTAAATTAATATTTTTTTAATGTTTTTAAATCATTTTGATGCATCAATATCAAAAATAATTTTTAAAAAATAAAAAAATATTATTTTAATATATTTTTAAATAAAAAATATTTTAAAAATAACTACAACTATATTTCTAAATAGCAAGAACCAGGGTGATGGCAGAGCAGAAGCATTTTATTTTGAAAAAAAACGGAAGGAATTGAAAAATACTATTACTCTGCCCTGGTTTTTGGCTTAGTTAACAAGACTAAATATAAGAAGTTCAGGTATATATTTCTACATTTCTTTTGTTTCCAATTACTACTTCTTTCTCTGCTATTCTGTATCATTCACTAATCTGGTTTATATGTGATTTAATCAAGTTCTTTGATAAAAAAAAAAAAGAAGAAGAAAATAAAAAAAAAGGAGAGACATATGGAGACGTGATGGATTAAAAAAAAAAATGTGAACTAAATACTCTATGTATGTTCTTGTTATTTGAATGGAGACCTGGACTCCAAGGATAATTATTATACAAATTACATAACTTGTCTGTCCCAACTATAACTTCTAATCTAACATTCTATTTTTTTTATTATTCAATTTTATTTCTTAATTATTTAATATATGTTGTCATAACTGATTTCTAGGTTATTTCATAAATTCACTTTTTACCTCCAAAATAAAAATCAAAAAAATAAAATAAAGATTGACAACGTAGAGAAAGCAGGTCGAGAAGGATTCAAAAAAAAATACATAAAAGTCAAGCTGCAATTTTGTAGGAAATTTGAGGCCTAATTGTACCCTATTATACCTAAGAATGAAGAAATAATACAGATTCAATGTCGAATTAAATGATTATTCGACGAATCTGCATAAGAAATTAAGTCCAATGACATAATTAAATTTTTAATAGGTCAATTTGATTTGATCATGGATTAAATTAAAAGTCAAATCATGTTTAAGAATTAATTTGGGTCCAATTAAAGGATTTAATTAGGTGCAATGACTTAATTATACTTTTAAAAGGGTCAAATTAATTTTATTAGAGGCTTAATTGGTAAAAATTAAGTTTGGGAGCCCAATTTGAGCTTAATTAAGAAGATTAAAATTTTAAGAGGCTAAATTATTTTTTTACCAAGTTAATTGATTGAAATCATGGGCAAAATCGCAAAAAAATTAGAGTTTTGAGGTCCATTAGAAGTTAAATTAAAAAATTTCATAGTTAAAAACCATTTCACAGCTAAAAACTATCAGTCGCTCATCAAGAGCAACCACTGGTCTTTCTCTCTTCTATATAGACATTCATTTTTTTCTTCTTCTCCTCTCTCTCTCTCTCTCTCTCTCTGCCACCAGGCTCCACCGTTGCAACCACCAGCCTCACGTTATCCTCCTATGCCAAACAGCCATCATCGCCACGCCAAGTAGCTCGCGGCCCTTCCCTTTCTTCTTCTTCTCCTTCTTCTCCCCGCCACTTCCATTGTTCATGTAGTGGACTCTGGGTTAGACCGGTTTTGGCCCCGTCTAAATAACTGGGCCTAATCCGGCCCAAACCTTAATAAAGATTTGTTGGACCGAGATCGGCCCTCCCTTTTTAGTTTGAGTCCGACCCAGTTAGCTGGGTCGGCCCCGCCCATATATTTAGTAATATTTAATTGTAATAATATATTATAATATTATATATATATATATATATTTAAAAAAAATAAAAAATTCTTTTAAAAAAATTGTGATTTTCTTACATGTTTTTCTATTAATTTTGCTTAATATTGGGTTGTATTTTTACATTATAAGATACAAACCCGGTATTAAAATACCCGGCTTTCTCTAAAATATTTCTAAAAAAAAAAAACAAATCTCAAAATTTTTAAATTAATTTCCTTTTCAAAAGAAAAAAAAACAAAAAATATTTTATTTTCATGCATACGGCCAAATCCTAAAATTTTCCAAACATGTTTTCTTAAAAAGACAAAATAATTGCATCTTTCTCATATTTTTAAAAACCCAAAAAATAGATATCATTACTAGTTTATGATTATCCATTAGGATTTGACCATGATATCAAAAATGTTTTACTAATCATTTTTTTATTAGGATCTAGATGTAAACTTTAATATCCATGGGGGTGTAAAACAACACAATAGAGTACTCTCTTAGGTATTAAAGATACGCAAAATAGAAAATAAATGTGATGCTAAAGTTTGGATTTTATAATGGTTAGGATTAAACCTAATAAGATAGAGACTCTCTCACGAAGGGAGATCTATCTTGAACCTTAGACGATACCAAAAAATAGAAATCCGACCTGGAAAAACAATCAAATAACAATGCAACTTACCTTAAGTAAGGTGCACTAGGGGTGATTTGTTTTTCTTGCACAACCAGTCCCTTATCTAGACTCTCACAGACTATAGATTCCTAATAACTATAATTCTAGGTGATGACTCCTAAACCTTAATCATAATCTTATGATTAAACCAAAATCCATTTTCTTTTTCAAGAACAATACGTCTCAAGAGGCATCAAAAGCTCGTTGTCGCCCGACGTCGCACCCGGGACATGTGTTCTAATGATTTTATTAATCTATCAACAATTATTTTCTCATTCTGCAGCATATTATTTGTTGTTATTGCCTTGTGTTTGTTTATTTAATTCCTGTAATTATATTGTTTATCTTTCCTCATATCATCACCTTTTAAAATTAATGCTTAATATGTTGTTAATCAGTAATTCTGACATTCACAAATAATTTTACAATAAAAGTTATCTGGCACAGAATTTTAAGAGGTTTGCAAAATGATTTTCCCAAAATAATTCCTAGGTGAAAAATAATTTTTAGATCCTACCAAACTAGCTGGGGGATTTTAATATGAGCTCAGTATCTAAAGATAATAAAATAATAATGAACATTATTGATTAACAACTTGAACATTTACAAATGTTTTTGTTGTAAGATTCATTCGACGATGATGAAATTTTAGGAAGTTAGCAAGATTATTTCCTAAAATAATTCTTGTGGTGAAAATGATTTTAAAATCCCACCAAATGTACTAAATTTTTTTTATATTGAAGAATAATAAAAATATATATAACTCTGACGGTAATAATTATTAAGGTCATATTTGCACGTCGGAGACAAGTTCTCCAGGGGGGAGCAAGTTGATGCAAATGAAGAGCAATCTGGTGAGCATGCATGTGAAGAATCTGTTGATAAACAACTTGGAGGGGTTTGCCTCCGCGGCTGCGGCTGCGTCTTATTTAAAACGCAGTTGCAGTCATTTGGTTAAAGAAAAAGGAGGCATATTGTTCACTGAGTCTTATTTTTTTTCTGTGTTAGAAATACAGTATTTAAAAAACAAGAATTCCTTATTTTTTTTGCATTGTTCACGTTAATTGCACTGTTCAATGAACAGTGCAATTAACATGAACAGTGCAAGAGAATTGCACTGTTCACTTAAAAATACTCAACAGTGCAATTCTCTTGCCCTGTTCACTTGCACTGCATGAACTTTTTTTTTAGTGTGTTAATTTTTTTAACATTTTTTTTTAAAAAAACTAGTTTAGAGTGAATTTTATACATGATAATATTTTATCCAATTTTATTACACGCTAAAAAATTATGGAAACTATAGTTCTTGTCGGATGTATTTTGTAGTAATGAAATTATAGATGGTTTCATGGAATAATAAAAAATATTTTATATAAAGTATGATTTATTTCATGATATAATAGAAATAATCAAATCCATAATATTTAAATTAAAAGTCATCAATATTAATATATATATATTTTTAAATTATTTTATAACCTCAATTTTAAAAGCATTCTTAACCAAACACATTAAACTACTTTTTCTTCAAACTCAATTTCAACTACAATTTTAACCAAACATCTATTTTTTCAAATTAACCTTAATTAAAAGTACTTTTTATAAAACAATTTTTTTCAAACCACAACCACAACAGTTATCGCAATACCAAACACACTCTTCATCAAGCCGAAACCAATAAAGGCAGTGCAATGGAGTCTGATGGAGGTATAACATGTTAAGGGAGGATAACCCCAATAGTCAAACCATGAAAATTCATCAGAGAAGGAAGTCTTGAGTCAATGGTTGAGTCATTAGATTTATGTCAATTATTAGTTATGTAATTCCATCTCATCAGTTAATTATGAGGTTTCGTAGTGGCATTTAATGTGAATGATTATCTTAAAATAACAATTAACAATAGTTAATGTTAATTGATGATGGTGTGTGTATAAAATGGAAAAGAACTATCATAATAGGACAAGGAGATTTGTTTTATAAGATTATTAGTGGAGAGATTTCCACTTTAAGTCTCTGAGATTCTGCTTATCTTGATGTAGCCATGTTTAGTACTGCGTTTCAAATGATGATTGGGTAAAAATTAATTTTTTTATTTAATTTTTATTTAATGTTTTTGGATTGTTTTGATATGCTAATACCAAAAATAATATTTTAAAAATAAATATTATTTTGATGCATTTCACAGTGAAAAACATAGTTATTAGACCCGATCCGGGGATTAACCCGGTCAAGGAGCCGGGTCCCGGGTTACACGGGTTGACCTGGGTCAACCTGAAAAAATTAAAAAATATATTTTAAATTTTAATATTTCACATGAAAAAAGAAGAAGAAATAATCCATGTGAATATAGATTATACATGTTATAAATAATGAAGTTTAAAAGATTATTTCAAAAGGTTTTTTATCTCATATTGAAAAAAAAATATTATGTTAGTATATTATCTTTTTAAGTTAAAGTATTTAAACTAAAAAGGTTTTTTTATCTCACATCGAAAAAACATAATTTTTTCCTTGTGAAAATATAGTATATATACTAAAGGGTTTCAAATCTCATATTGAAAAAATAAAATATTCTTTTAGTATTTATATAATGAACTTTTAAAAGAATTAATAATCAACTAAAATATATATAAAAAATGGTCTCTGGTTAGGAGAAAAAACACATTTGAAAAAAACAGGTCTCAAACAGGTTTTGTTGGGTCGCCCGGGTCACGGGTTAACTTGGTAGGGCAACCGAGTTTTTGCTCATCCCGGTCTTTTACCTTACCAAAACTGGTCCAGTTACCCAGTCGACCCGCCAAGCTAGTCTGATTTTAATAACTATGATGGAACACTACCACACTTCTAAACACCCTCGTAATCTTATCAGTGCTGGATATTAATTGGCATTAGAGTTGTTTTAATTACATAATTTTATCGTTGTTAGTTGTATTCCAAGTTCAATGTTCTTCTAATCAATATTCCTATTTTCTTTGCATCACACACACTCCAAAATGACAAAAACGTTGAAAGTCTCGCATCGAAGACGTCTAATCTTGGTTCCCACCAAAAAGCTCGAAAACTTTCTGGCTTATATTGCCTCCCCTCTTTCCTTTCGAAAAAAATAAAATAAAATCCACCGTGTTCCAAGTATCCGGCGAGGCTCCAGTGGTGATCAGTTAGATCGTGTCCCATCACTATTGTATCCTCCTTTGAGCGAAGGAGAATTTATTGAAGAAAACATGAGCAGCAGAAAATGGCCCACTCGTATCTTGCAAAGGAAAGAAATCCATGCATGAGAATAAAATCTTAATCATGTCTTAGTGTAGATTTAAGCTCCATTACCTGACATCTTTACGAATTTCAGTATTTTTGAATATTTTTTATTTTTTGAAATTTACTTTTATCCCTTAAACATTCTCCAGAATTCACAAACATTTGATTATTTTTTTTAAGAGTTAATTTGTCGTATGGATAAAAACAGTCATTTTAATCGTTTTTTGTAGGCTTATCTACAGTCATAAAACGTAAAATACTGCCTTGATCTTGATTTTTACTGGTAAATTGGATCCTCCTTGTTTTTAGGATCACTGTCATAGTCTTAATTCTTGTGTTGGTTGATCAAAGACTCCAAAGGTATCCATTTTGGGATTATAAGATCTATTATAATTTTAATTCTCATAACCATACCTGATAAAAAATCAAGGATGCTCTTTTTTTTTTTTTTTTAAAGTAACACACCCTTTTAAACAGGGTATCGGAAGTGCGGTCCAACCATATTTTTAGTTTTTTTATTATAAATTAAATTTTTAGTTTTTTTGAATCGTTTTGATGTGTTGATGTTAAAAATACATTTTAAAAAGAAAAAAAAATTATTTAAATATATTTTTAAACAAAAAAATATTTTAAAAAATAATTTTACCGTATCCCAGCACCCAGTAAGTTAATTCCCGCACCCAGTAAGTTAATTCCCTCAATTAATCATGCTCGATAATAAGTGTTCTCTCTATCGTTGGTTAAACAACTCACTTGGAAAAAAAAAAAAAACCCAAATAATAAGGCAATATATAAAGGATAGAGATGCCCATCAACTATGGGATTGTTCCAAACGAAAAGGGGAATCGTCATAATAAAAAGATTAGGGAATAAGATTAAGGACCAAGGAGGAATTGTTTTTGTTGTCTAGAACAGTTCCAAGCTAGTAGAGCTATCGTGTGAAAGTGTTATAATTTTTGTTTTTTTTTATTGTGTTTTAGAAATATATTTTATTTATAAAATTTCAAATTAATTTTTTTCAGTATTTCTTGATGATTTTAATATGTTAATATTAAAAATAAAAAAGTAATATAATTTCTAGTAAAACATAATTTTAAAAAACATTTCCCACTAAAATACTAAACATGCAATTATTACCGAAAGAGATGCTCGAATTATTCCCCAAGACGGCTTTACCCGGGAAGACTTTAGAGATGGACGACCGCATGCATTCTTTTTCTAGTATTTTTTTTGTGTGGTATATTCCTCTTTGAAAAAGCTTGGATTCCATGGCCGGAATCACATCATTTGAATTGTAAATTGTTGAGGGCAGGAGGGGAGACAATTCGGTGACAAAGAAACAAGGCACGTTATAAAATGAGTGCAAATTGCATCATGGACGTGACATGTACTATCGGGCATGTAGGTGCACTGTTTTTCAAGATGCCGTTTAGGACTAAAAAAAATCAACTGGGATTAGATGTAAGCAATATTTAAATATCTAGATAGTTGATCAAATGTCTTCCTACACAAAATCCAGGAGCACTCGTATGATTCCAACGCCATCCCTTTCTTTCGTGTCTTGACAATTCCAATCTCACCACAATTCTGCCTCCGAAATTGCAAGAAAAATCATCCATTCTTCGTTCAGTCAATTTTAGGAATTTAATTTAACCCACCCGTCACTCTACCGTAACCTCTCCTGTTTAAAACGCGTATGGCGTGATCCAACCACCTGTTGCTGCCCAGCCCTGCCCCCCCGGCTCCCCTTTTGGTACGACAATGGCATTTTTGCGATTTGCTCGAATACAAGGACCAGCGCGAAGAACCCGTAAATTCTGCAAATCGTCAAGAGCATTCTAGTAATTCCATAACTTTATCCACTTCCCTTGAAGTTTATATATAGAAAAGTAGATGGTACCACCACTGAGAAGAAATGAATAAAGGCAAAAAACCTGACCCGAACTTCTTTCCGTCTCTCTTCTCTCTCTGCTCAGTTCTTCTAGGCGTTGAATTTGAGTCTCCTACGGCTTCTTTCTCGTAGGACGAAATTGCCCTTGGTTTACCTTCAAAACCCCAAACCTAACCCTGTTTCGTGTGTCCTTTCAGATTCTACCATCCGTCAAAGATCCTATCCTCTCTCCTCAAAAAATCTCCCCTCTCCATGGAACCAGTAGGAGCAGAGGAAGCTTGCTTGTAGTGCAAAAACAGAAGAAAAAAAAAAAGACAAGCAAAAGGAAGAAAATCGAATGGATTTAACGGAAGGAGTTGGAGAGAGCTCTTCACCGCCGAGAAGCTTTGGTAGTGTTAGCAACTACGATGTGCGGAGCGACGTGTATAATCGCTTCATAGAGAGTGGTCACGAAGAAGCTGTTTCAAATCCTGAGTTGTTTCGCGAACTCCTCGACTCTCACTTCAATCGCTTGCCTGCTAGGTTTTTTTTTTTTTTTGAATTTTATTCACATCATATTTGATCTTCTGTATTTTTATTTTAATTTGCGATAGAGTGTGAATCTTTCATTTATTTCTACAACTTAATTTTTGCTTGTTTGGTATTGTTATTTTCAGTTATGGACTGGATGTTAACATGGATAGAATAGAAGATGTTTTGCTACATCGAAAACTTCTCGCGATGGCGAAGGATCCAGCGAGACGTCCTGTTTACCATATCCGTTTCTTAGAGGTACTGCCCTGTTCTTCATCTTCTTTTGGTTAGTACCACTAGCTTTGGCTGTTGATGCTTTTTATTTGTTGAATCACTTTGTTAGCTAAGCTTTACAATTTCTACGGAACTTTGCTGAAGGAGAATTATCTGAAAATGAAGCGTGATATGAAACATTGGTAAGGTAGCCTATGATAACTGACATTGCTGAAAATATTAATGACATTGTACCAGTCATATGGTAAATTGAGTGCTAGAGTGATTAACCGAGTTTCTTAGGTTTACAGGGATTGAGATCAACCGTGCTTTGTGGGATACTTCGGGTTCTAGTTTCTATGGTCGATATTGTTAATGCGTATAGTTTCAAAACGATGAATTTGACTCTATATTTCTAGTATGGAATTTTTATATTCCACAGACAGCACTCTGATGTTATATTTTTCCTTTGATATCATATAAAATTTATTTTACGCCTCAATGCCTCTTGTCTAGTTTACACTAATACATCAGCATCCTGGGACTTTTTTTTGTTAGCTTTCATTTGGTTTCTTTGGGGTTTAGGGTTAACAAAACACATGAGTGTTTGGACTATAGATGACTTGCGCACAGTGCTCTACAGGTTAATCAGGCTGTTTGACTTTTAGTTTTAGAATTTATTTGCTGGAATGCTTTATCTTGTAGCAAATATTAAAGGGCATCCTTCTAGTACCAAATCCTAAAATTGATTCTGAACTACTAAAGAAACTTATGATATATTTAAAATGACGGTGCACTTATGATTTTGTCCTACTATTTTGTTTCAGTAACGCATCTTACATTCTATGCTCTGTCTGCTTATTTTCTCCTTTTGCTTCTGGGAAGAACCTTTGCACTAAAACAGAGGGCAATGGCGACCAACAGTTTATTAGTATGACTCCTTTCCCAAGGCCAGCGTGTGATATAGATGATGGAGTTGTGGCATCACAAAAGAGGTATTGCATCCATATAGATCTTATTTGTATGTGCATAGCAATGAGCTTTTAACTTTATTTTTGTTCATTTAGTGAGCATGTTAATGTAATGATTGTACTTTATTGTTGGTTTGTCAATGCATTTTTTTTATTTGTTATTTATGCCATTTCGGTAAGTAGAATCAGGGATTGTACGATTGAATGTGAACCGTTGTCTAAGCTTGAGGATCTGAATTTGGATGTTAGAAAGAGCTCCATGGACATGGAGGAGAAGTATCATCCAGAGGATGTATCCAGAAGGTACTTCCCCAATGAAGAATTGTTTCTTTTGTGACTATTTTTTTTATCATGAAGAGTGAAGCATCATTATTTTTTAACTTAGTTATGAATGGAAAATTTTTTGTAACTGGAGAATTTCAAGAGTTTGCTTTTAGTGCAGGGGGTTCACTCTATATGTTTAGTGTAAATGCCAATATTTGTATCTGTTTTGGTTTCTATGTTCTTCTTTGGGGTTGGAATTAGAATGTTTCCCTCATTATCAAGCAATGTAATTTAAATGACAAGCCTAAATGGAAGTGGCAGCAATGCTCTATGTTATTCCACATTGCATGTCAAATTCAAATAGCTGTTATTTTCTTTTTGATCTTATCCTTTACCATAACATCCCAAGGTTTTTAAAAAGGAGTACAAGTTTTATACTTTTAATCATGATAAACTTAATTTTCTCTCCTTTTTCTTTGGATGCATTTTTTAAAATTAGTTAAAATAAGATGTCTCTGTTCTATTTGTAAATGGAAGACAGGTTTATTGTACAGTCATGGATCTGTTTGCTATATTTATGAAATTGAGATTAGCTTGAATTATACCTATATGTGTATAAAAAAGATGAAGTGTGTTTGACCACTAATATATTCTTTATATTGCTTTTCTATATTGGAATTAAGTTAGTTGCTTGGAAACTTAATGCAGGCAAGAAGTTTCACATGTCCCGATTCATGAAGTAATATTTTCTACTGTAGACAAGCCCAAGCTTCTTAGTCAGGTTTGTTTGGGAAGACTCATGCTTTTTTTTGTTGAATGTTTTATTAATCTTTTGAGTTTTACCAAGTCTGTTTCCATGGTCATAATCCTTCATTAACATGAATGATTCACATGTTAGAAGTTGAGTTCAAATTGAATCCTATTAAATTGTATTGCATTCATTGTAATGTGTTTGAGTGGATGTAAGATTACCTCAGCATAAGGGGGAAAAGAAAAGAAACCAAGCTTGAAGTTTGCCTTTGGTATTTATTTCTCCATAAGAGTAAAACCAGGCTTGAAGTTAGTTGCATTGTTTTTCTGCTTCTGTATTAAAAAACTAACCATAATTGGACGTGGGTTGTTCAAATTTAATGAAAAGAGCATTTCATTGCCATAGTTTTATTTTCCATTGCAGCTTTTGAAAACGTTATGGGTCCCTTTACTTTATATTCATCAGCTTTTGGATTCACTGTGTATGCTATGGATAGGACTTCCACTTGTGCAGCCTGTTGGTACTTGTTATTAGATGCAGTTTGCCAAGCAAAATCTGCAGCCTGTTGGTATTCGTCATTATCCTTCACTGGGAAGGAAAGCATGACCATAACTCCTTAGATTTACCTGTAGACCCTTAAGTTATGATGTTCTCAACACACCTCTTCCGAGATTTTATTGAGCTTTGGTAATGCATCTTAAGGTCTTATTTTCCAATCTAAAGCATATTAATAGAATGGAATTTATAAATTTTGTAAGCTTATGATGTTCAGATATGTGCTTAACTACAAGGTAAAACCCCTGCTAAACTCATTTGAACCAATAAAACAATAAGGCTTGGTTAAATTTGGTGGTTTGAAATGAGTAATGTGAATTTCTTCTGATGACATGTTTTCTTTTAGCTTTCTGCTTTGCTTTCAGATATAGGGCTTAACATCCGCGAAGCTCATGTGTTTTCAACTACTGATTGCTACTCTCTGGATGTATTTGTGGTGGATGGGTGGCCTATTGAGGTACTTGATACTCATTAAGATTTGTGTTCATATTCCCAATATATTTTGTTTTTGTACTAAGAGATTTAGTATAACTCATTAGTACTATTGAAGGATCTTAATGATATGGGAGTTATTCGTTTACTCTTGTTGCTCATCTTTAAATTAATCTCTCATGCCTTGCATCATAATAATCACACTGATGAGTTCTGTACTTTTTACCTGAATTTCAAATGAAATGATTAATAAGCTTGAATTTTCTTTATAACTACTATGTTTCCCTTTTTGTTTAGAAAATTTGCAAATTTGTTTCTTAAACAAAACAAACTGTGCTTATCCCCGGACAGTGGCCTCATATTATATTAAGGAGCATTGCGATTATATCTCTTTATGACAGGGTTCTGTGCTGAGTCCAAATGTTGCTGACTTTGCAATGTTGTGGCCAGGATACAGATGGTTTGTATAAGGCTATGGAAGAAGCAATTGCTAGAAGCGAGGTAATTTGTGTCTCAGTATAATCCTATTGTTTGTTTTTTGGGTCACTGTTTTGCTTTAATCACGCTGATGTCCAGCAGAAGTATTGGTCAATAATGAAAAAATCAGAGAATATATATTTTTATATTTATCACATCATTTTTTTTAGATTTACTATACCTTTTTAAAGAGTAGACGGAAAAAAAAAAAGAAATGGGATCCTGAGAATTGTGTATTCTATTTTCACCTTTTTTTGCTGCTTTTGAATTTACCTGTCATACCTAGCAGAAGAAATCCATGCATACCATGGAAGAGAATTTAGCTGTCTCTCTGAGGACATATAAAAATGAAAAGCATATGAGAGTTGCGAAGGGTTATAGGCTGTGAACAGAATTTTAGAAATTTTTTCTCATCTAGCTAGGGTAGTTCCAATTCGTGATGCTTAATTTATAGTTCTCTGCTGTATCTTCTGGAAGAAGACTGGATATTTTGGGTAAGGGTTTGTCTTTTGTATGCAATTATCTTTTTCATTCCCCAACTACAAATAATTTGGAGCAATTTGAGCACCCATTGCACGCCATAGTGTATACATCAACGAAGCCTCTGTATATTAATTCAGCATATATCTCATCTTCACAGAACTGTTCAGATCGCTTGAAGCATATTCACTTTCTTGTGACTACTGTCAATTTCAGTGTCAAGTGTGGTTTGTGTGTGTCTCTGCTTAATTTTTGTTCAAGAGATAAAACATATGTTGTGATGAGCTTTGCGATGCATGATCAATGCATTGTTCCAGCAGACAATCCTTTATAAACAACTACCTTTGGGCCTTGTTTGTTCAGCCTTGTGGTGTCCTCTTAAGAAAATGTGGCACCTCTCAATTCTTGGATGCCGACTTCTGATACTTCTTACCACTGCTGATGCATGTAGTTTTAATTTATGACGGAACTAAATGTCTTAGTCTATAACCTGCAATCTGACAGTCGGATGAAGTTGCTGGCTGTCACTAATAATTCATAAATTAGAAGTTCTGTTGATTTACTATATTGAAGGTTAATGCATATTGAGGTTAGAGAAGCTTAGTTTAGTACTTCTCTTTTCATTGCTTGTAGACATTAAAACAACCTAAATTCATGTCAATGAAGTTTTTAAAATTAAATCCTTTCTGTCACTCCATGTCTGACTTATTGAGGAGATCTTGCCCCTGTTCTTGACTTTAAGCTTTTGATCGGGACATGTTTATCACTGTTGTCTTCTTTAGACTCTCTCCCAAGTCTTAAACTTGCTCGACCCTCTTCTTGCATGGGCTCCTATTTTCGGCTTTTTTTTTTTTTTTTTTTCACTAAACAAAGAATAAAATGTTCTGACTATTCTCTCTGGAAATACAGGGGTCGTGGTCCGGTTCTTCACATTCTCATTCATCTGTAGGTAAAACTGTAGCAGCTCAAGCAAAATCTGGAGATTGGGAAATAGATAGAAGGTTATTGAAGATAGGAGAAAGAATTGCATCTGGATCTTGTGGAGATCTGTGAGTTGGGCTTTTCAAATTTGCTACTTTTCTTCAACTTCATTTTTGGCTGTCCTCCATTATCGTTCTCATCTGCCAACTTCTGTTAATCTGAAGGTATCGTGGTGTTTACTTTGGTGAAGATGTTGCCATTAAAATTCTTAGATCTGAGCAATTAAACGGCACTCAAGAAGAAGAGTTTGCTCAAGAAGTGACAATTCTAAGGTGAATAGTTTGAAATGAAGTTCACTTCCTACATCTTTAAATTGATTCATGCTAAACTAATCATGCAAAAATGTTTAAGCATTTGACTTCACATTTCAATCATGCCACTAATTATCTTCTTCAGAGATTCTTTTAACAAGTTTTATTAATAGAGGAAGTGAAAGTTATTGGAACTTTGTTGTATGAGCTGTCCGCTCTCACATGAACTCCCCATGTATCTCTGTCATGTTGACCTTGATATGCGCAAGGATCCCTGAGAGTATGATCTGAGACTGTAATGAATCTGGGTAATGATATTACTTTTGGTTTTATGTGATGTGCTTGACTGTATGATTTGACTCAAGTGACACTTGAAATATCTATTTCCTGGAAAAACCTGTACTTTCCACTAACTGGTTTGACTCTATAACATAAAAGGCAATTTTTTTTTTCCTTGGGAGAAGATTTTTGCCAGAATTGACTATCTGCTATAGCTAGCTTGTGGAACCTAAAAATTCCGTATCCTTTGTTAAGGGGTTTGAGATTGTGTTTGTCTACATTAGTCTCTTTTAAACTTTATTTTCACTGCATGCATTCTTTTTTCTCATACAAAGGGCTATTCATAACCTTCTCCTCAAAATGCTGTATTTATTTTTGAATTAAAACAAATTATACTATAAAGCAATGGTTCAATTCAGGGATTTTGAACCCCCTCACCTTTTTTTGTCTAATATCTTTCATTTGATTAACCTGAATTAATCTGTCCTTCAAGCAGCCACGAATTAGACTTTTATTTGATTAACCTGTGTTATGTTTTCTTTATTAATTCGTACCGTTTTATATGATTTTAAAAGTATTGCAGAAAACCATGAAAAAGAGGGATGGTATTCAATCCTCTTTGGTGTCCAAAGACATGCCCTTATTTATAAATCCATATGGAAGTGAAGAATTCCTCTTTTCTTCAGAGTGGAAATCTCTTCCCTTTTTGGTTTATCAATGATGTCATCTAGCACTGTAATCTGAAAGTCCTGGCACTTAATTGAGCATGGATTTCCTTTCCACTATTCCATTTGAGCTGTTAATATTCTGCTTGCTCCACTTTGCCATGATTCTAAGCATTTTTATTGTTTAGTAGTTTTACATTTGTACCTGAATATGTCCATTTTTCTTGATACAGGGAAGTCCAACATAGAAATGTTGTTCGTTTTGTTGGTGCATGCACTAAATTTCCACATTTGTGCATAGTTACAGGTACAGAACTCTACAGGAAGCAAAATCTTTCTTTTCATCATTCTTTCTTTTTGCACTGTTTTATTTTATCAGAATGATCAGACTGCCCTTCCCTAAAGAGAACTTAAGGCTTTGCTCTTCTATTTAATGTTGTGCTTTTTTGTGGGGCTCTCTCTGTTCAGTAACTGACAAGAATTTCGCTCCTGATTTTGTTTTTCAAATTAAAAACTGGAATGGAAACCTCTGGGGCTTATTGTGAGTATCAACGTAAATCAATTTATGACTATTTGTGGCTGATGATCATGAAAGATTTATGGGATCATGGAGCATTTGCTTTTGTGGCTTGCTGTAGTTTTATGTGTTCCCGTGAAATTATTTTAGATTTTGTACTAGGGTTTTAACTTCCCCAAGTTGTTTTGGCCAGGATTTGTTTTTACCATCATTTTGATCAAGTTAATATCTAACACATTGCCTTCTGTACCCATCTCTCTTTGCATTAATCTACAAAAGTTGAAAATCATGCTCGTGCTTGTGTTAATGCTCTAATATGGCATACAAAATTTCCATTTTCATATTTATTTTGTTAATATGAATTCCAAGTAGGTATAATTGGTTCCTGGCTTCCTTTTTGTAATTTATTTAATTTCAAATGTATTTGATTCTGTACTTGTTTGCTTGCCTGTCTTCTGTTTCATTGAAATCCTCTATAAGGATATGGTGTTCTTGCTTGCAGAATTTATGCATGGAGGAAGTCTCTATGATTACTTGCATAAGAACCATAATGTATTGAAGCTCCCTCAATTGCTGAAGTTTGCGATTGATGTTTGCAAAGGAATGGAGTATTTGCATCAAAACAACATCATCCATAGAGATTTGAAGACAGCAAATTTGCTCATGGATACTCAAAATGTAAGAGTTTTTATTTTGATTGATTGAAGTGACATTTGTATTTGCTGACCTCATAAACTTGATAAGTTATTTAAAAATATTCCACATTTTCTGATGCTTCCTTTATGTTTGGCTGCATGGTTGATGAACTGGCTTTTCTATCATCATTATGTCTCCTTTCAATGATTTCGAGTTTTTAAGCAATTTTTTAATCTGTATGTGGCGTCTGTTATAAGCTCTTTTTATGTAATGATCCATGTCATGGGTCACTCAATTAATGTATGGAGCATGAAGATCCAACATTCTTGCATTTTCTTTTGCTTAGTAGTGGCTTGTTTGAGTTATAAATCATCAATGTGGTTGACTATGAATGTGATGGGCTGCCCTTCCATTTTATATCTGTATTGAACTTGTATTTTTCAGAATAGATTGACGAAGTCTTATGCAAATTCATTAAAAAAAATCTTAATTAAGTTATAGTCATTTTTGCCTCAAGGTTGTTAAGGTAGCAGATTTTGGGGTTGCTCGGTTCCAGAATCAAGGGGGAGTAATGACAGCAGAGACGGGAACCTACAGATGGATGGCACCTGAGGTTTGGATTTTTTTAGTTCCACTGTGTAGTTATGTGTTTATTGCTTCTTTACTATAAAGAGGTACTAGCTTTGTGTTATCCCAAGTTAAGGATCTTTGTGATGATTCAAATCAACTCCTTGATTGATCAGCTGCCTTCTAGAAAAACTCTCACAATCCATGTTTCTTTGGTAGAGATCTTGTGTTATAATCTCTCTTTAGATGAATTGTTGAGCATTCAGACTTGGTAATCTTACAATCCATAATTATAGATAGCCTTTTCCCTTCGAGGAAGAAAGATGATGTTTGTTTTCTAAGCTTTCAGTTATTGTACTCTTGCTCCTCTGCTGTACTCAACTTTGATGAATTGAGAAAATATATACCCAAAAGTTTCATCCTCATTTAAGATGAAAAAGAAATGGACCTGGATTTTGTATGTGTTTGCCAAGTTCATGTTCGTTTTGAGCTTTCAACTTCTGGGCAACACCATGTGTTCTAGTCTCTTTGAACTTGCATCCAATTATCTTATATTATAATTTATTTGATTCAAGGTCATCAACCATCAGCCATATGATCAGAAAGCAGATATATTCAGCTTCGCTATTGTGTTGTGGGAGCTAGTAACTGCAAAGGTATTTCTTAAAAGCAAACCCAGCACTTGAGCTTTTATGAAAATAATCATTGTTACAAATATTAAAAAGAAAAAGAAAAAGAAAGAAAATCACTAGCGAAGTAACCATGAAGTGACATTTTTATTGTTGTGCTAGATTCCATATGATAGCATGACTCCACTACAAGCTGCCCTGGGAGTGAGACAGGTTTGTATTTCTATGTAATGGTTTATATTGTGATATATTAGTCTAGTTTGGCTTCGAATTGGATTCAGAAAGGCACAATAGTCTTCTTTGCCTCCTTGTTTTGTTATATGTCGTGTGCATTTTTACTTTGTATCTGCAACCGCAAGTGTTGGTGTTCTGGGAAGGAGTGTGGCATTAAAATCCTTTTGCATTGGATAACAGTTTCGCTGCATTCAATTGTAGTAGTAAGATGAAAGCTGCTTCTCAGTGTTTATGACATGTTATTTTGAAGTTTAGTTACAAACTTGAGACATTTTCATGGTCAGTGTTTGTGCCAGACAGATGGTGCTTTCTCGATTGCATTTTGGAAGCATTCTAGGGTTGACACGAGACAAGAGCTAATTTAGTCAATAGGTTCACTGATTTTACTTAAATATTTTCCAGGGGCTGCGTCCTGATCTCCCTCACAGTGCACATCCAAAACTTTTAGACTTGATGCAAAGATGCTGGGAAACAGTTCCTGACAGGCGGCCATCCTTCTCTGAGATAACAGTTGAACTTCAAACACTTCTGCAAGAAAGTCAGGTGGATTTCTTAACACTTCTTTTCCTCGTTGATTGATACAGAAGACGCATGTCTAACTCAATGATTGACCTGTCAGGAAATTATGGAAGCGGCCAATGGGAACTGACAATTTCTGTATGCAACAATCTAACGCCCGTTTTGATGATTTGCCTTCTGTGCTTTCAACATAGTTGTGTTAAAAAAGAAAAACAAAGTTATATAGAGGTTTTATTGTACAACCTAGGGAAAAGGATTTTAGGCTTGTCCGTTACAACACTAAAGAAACAAAGAGCAAGGTTTTTTTTTTACTTATGTGATTTCAAAGCTTTTTAGTATCAAGACGTGTGTACTTTCCTACAAAGATCAGTCACGCTTGAAATTTGTTGTAATTATGATGACGCTCTATTTGTTTTTGAAGGTTTTTATTTATTTTCCAAAATATGAATTTCGAACACTGTAGCCATCTGTTTTTGAAGGATTCTTAGTCCTTGATTACAAACCTGGGAGCTTCTGGCAGATGTAACTGGAAGAGAGAGAGAATCCTCTGCCTGCAACGACAAGTCGTGCATCTATTTATGAAAGACTGAAACATTTCTAATGCATAATGACGAGTAATGTCAAAATAATTCAAGTCTCCGCATTTCATCATGTATCTATTTATAAAGATTCAAACGCATATATCCTGCAATGCTTTGGGCCACATGGTTTGAAGATGGCTAGTGTGCGAAACGAGGATGGTATGAAAGATTCTAATTCGGAGCAAGGCTTGATCCATATTGTTGCCTGTTGAGTGTTGACGTATCGCCCTCTTCTTCCCAATTTGTAGGTGAGGTGCATGAGTAAAAGTAATAAATTTATTTTGTTTGCTTAAATCCGGATATAGTATATCCTTCGTTGGCTATGCTAATCTACTAGTTTTTTTTTCCCATTTGAATTAATAATGATGTAATTATACATATTTTAAGTCTTAAGAATCAAATTATATTTATTTAATTATTTGAAGATTGCATGGGCAAAAATAACAAGATGGTAACATTTTTTTTATTTTTTTAAGCATGATTATAGAAGTTCAGGATCAAAATATACTCATTTGCTGCGTACAAGGAAGCTGTATTAGAAGTGTGTTTGACTGTATCATTTTCCTAGACAAAAATGCTCTACGTGCTATTCATATGATTAGGACACAACATGTTTGTGTACATGCTATTATTATTCATGATGATTCATTCATTTCCATCTTCCGGATAAGAAAAAGTTAATTGATAAATCTAATATATTATATATTGGGTTTTTGGATCCTCCCGTGTTGTTCTAAGAATACGATCAGTCATGTTACAAATACCATCATTGATTTTAAACTCAATAATCTAGATTAAGTAAAAGAAATAAAATAATGAGGAGTTAGATTATCTATCCATTCAATTTTAATTAAATTAATTGAATATAAGAGAATTCCAGTCAATGTCTTTCTTGAAAAATATTCACTTAATCTAGATAAAAAATTGATAATTTAGTGTATGATAAAAAAATGATAACTAATTAACTCCTCATTATTGTATTTCTTTTACTTAATCAAGATTATTGAATTTAAAAGAGTGTTATAAGTGACGCGGAATGTTGAAAAACTTTTGAGGGGCCATTGAAAACCATCCCAAACCCCGAGGGTCTCACTCTATCTGTCAGTTTTCCTGTTGTAATTTATATTTTATGTTTTGATTGTATAATTAATTAAATGTGTCTGTTACTTTCTATTGTAGATAGATACAGGTGCCATTTCAAATTTTCAACGGAGACCATGGACAGCTGTAAAACACTTGTGTATGGGAGCCAGTTCACTGATAATAATATGTTGCCGGAATGTATTTTGACTATTTTTTATTTTTAGAATAAAATTGGTATATTTTGATTAATTTTACAAGTTTTGAAGTTAATAAAATCCCGAAAGTACTTGAACTCGTAATTATTAAAAAACAAACTCAAAACTTGACCAGTTGAGTTACCTCTCGTGGTTTTATTTTGATGACTATTATTAGCTTGAGATGTTAATTGTGGGTTAATTATATCCATCGTTTTATTTTTTTAAAATATTATTTAAAATTAACTTAATTAATGTTTAATTAAATTCTACCCAATCAATCAAATCATTGAAAACCCATTGAAATTAATCAAATTTTACAAGATTAATTTCCTTTTCAGTTTGATTCGAAACCAAGTTCAAGTCAGGCTCCGAATTCGTACGTCAATGAATTTCATGCAAGATAATCCACAGTAATTTAATCAAAAACTACTTTCTTGTGAGGTATTGACCTTGAGCTGGGGGACCAAGAGCAGAATCTCGAGCTACCCAACCCACGTTAGACGTTACAATCTAATCGAATAATAGATCTTGTAAGGAATTAATTAAACAATAGATTGTTGAATGTGCTGCATTGCAGGGCTGCCAAGAGAATAATTGTATCGTCTGGCATATTCTGTCGCCAAGGAGAGAATCCCAGGCCTTCATCATTACGCCGGGCAAATTAACCTTGAATTGGATTAAAAGATTTTATTTGAGTTTTTCGTTCGAACTCCTTATAAAATTAAATGAAATCATTAACTAAATTATATATGTGGCTTGGACTAATTAATAGCTTCATAAATTAGTTTCCATGCCTTGCTTTCCTCTTGTTATTGTACCGTCATCTTAATTATTTTTTTATATGTTTTAGATTATTTTGATACGTTGATTTTAAAAATAATTTTTAAAAAATAAAAAAAATATTATTTTAATGTATTTTAACACAAAAAATACTTTGAAAATGTCACATGAGAAGACTTAGTCTTCAGCTCTTTACATTTTCTGTTGCAATAATCCCTGAATATTAAGGTGTTGATGTGGTCTTTGGCCACATCCCATGTTATTTGCTTTTACTGTTATTTCAGTTATTTGATTCCTTCTGTATGGCTATATAAAGCCACCAATGATGCTTAATAAATTATTCAATTACAACATCAGTAAATCGAGTTTTATCATTTGGTATCAGAGCCTACGATTATTTTCTCTAGCAGCAGCTAGAAACCTGTGCAAGTTTTTTTTTTAGCCGCAGCTAAAATGACTAGTGAAGAGAGTTTTGTTCAACCAGCAATTCCTCGTTTTGTTGGGCACTATGATCATTGGAGCATGTTGATGGAGAATTTTCTCCGCTCCAAAGAATACTGGCATGTAGTTGAAGCTGGAATATCTGCTGCAGCAGATAATGTTGATCTCACAGATGAACAAAGGAAGGAGGTGGCAGATCAGAGGTTGAAGGACTTACGAGCCAAGAATTATCTTTTCCAAGCCATAGATCGTTCAATCCTTGAGACGATTTTGGATAAAGAGACTTCAAAGGGAATATGGGATTCCATGAAGAAGAAGTTTCACGGCAATGCTAGAGTTAAACGAGCACAATTACAAGCCCTTCGCAAAGACTTTGAAACTCTTCACATGAAGGAAGGAGAGACTGTTTCTGATTACTTTGCTCAGACCCTCACCATCACAAACAGAATGCGTTTTCATGGCGAGAAAATATCAGATGTCACAGTTATTGAAAAGATTCTGCGTTCTATGACTTCAAAGTTCAATTACGTGGTGTGTTCAATTGAAGAGTCCAAAGATTTAGACGCAATGTCTATTGATGAACTACAAAGTAGCCTATTGGTTCATGCACAACGTATGCAAGGATATATTGTTGAAGAACAAGCATTACAGATCACTCATGACAACAATTTTGGCAGACCAAGTCATGGTAGAAGTTCTTTCCGAGGCAGGGGACGAGGACGTGAGCGACAAGGTACTGACAAATCTCTCGTTGAGTGTTTTTTATTGCCATGACCTTGGACATTTCCAGTATGAATGTCCAAGGAAAGGTAGAAGAAACGAGTCACAAGTAAATTTTACTGAAGCAATTAACGATGAACCACTGCTGCTGATGGCATATACTGAACTTGAGGAGACAGAGAAGTTGTGCAGTGAAGACGAGAATTTGTGCAGTGATGCACCAAATATTCTTGAAGATGATGATCACACGATGGAGATGTCTTTCATGGCTCTTGAGTTGTGCAATGAAGACGAGAATTTCATGGTTCCTGATCACACGATAGAGATGTCTTTCATGGCTCCTGAGTTGTGCAGTGAAGATGAGAATTTCATGGCTCCTGATTTTATTGAAGAGAGATTGGACAAGGAGCTATACAGCTACTGTGAAGGACCAGAAATTCCTGCAGATGCAGAAAATGAGCCCATGATGGAGATGACTGATAATCACACAATGGAGATGCTTCTCATGGCTCATGTCGAGAAAGCACTTGATGAAACATGGTTTCTAGATTCAGGTTGTAGCAATCATATGTGCGGTCACAAGGAGTTCTTCTCAGAGATAGATGAGAGCTTTCGTAAGTCTGTAAAGCTAGGAAATAATTCCAGCATTGACGTGGTGGGAAAAGGCAAGATTCATCTCCAAATCAATCATTACAGAGGTATTCTATATTCCTGAGCTGAAAAACAATCTTTTAAGTATTGGTCAATTACAGGAGAAAGGTCTTGGAATTGTGTTTCGCAACAATACATGCAGGGTGTATCATCCAGAAAGGGGTCTCATTTTAGAGACAACAATGTCTCTGAACAGAATGTTCATTCTGCTGGCCAAGATTCAAACTCAAAATCAGCAGTGTTTTCTCACACCAACACCAGATTTAAATCATCTATGGCACTGTCGTTATGGGCATTTGAGCTTTGGAGGTCTTAAAACTTTGCAGTAGAAACAAATGGTGCATGGATTACCCCAGTTGCAGTATTCAAACTTGTTATGTGAAGATTGCATATTGGGAAAACAACATAGGAGCTCCTTCCCGCGAGCTAGTATGTGGAGAGCAACACATCCACTTCAACTCATTCATTCGGATATATGTGGGTCAATTAATCCTATCTCTAACAGTCATAAGAGATATGTGTTAACATTCATTAATGACTTTAGCCGAAAGCTGTGGGTCTTCTTCTTGGCTGGAAAATCTGATGCTTTTAAAATGTTTCAGCATTTTAAAGTGAAGGTTGAAAAGAAGACTGGAGCCAGTATCAAAGGCTTGCGAACTGATCGAGGGGGGGAGTTTACATCTACTGATTTTATTGAGTTTTGCACAGCTAATGGGATATATCGCCAACTCACAGCAAGTTATACTCCTCAGCAGAACGGAGTGGCCGAAAGAAAAAAATCAAACAATCATGAATATGGTTCGAAGTTTGCTCACCAGTAGAAGAGTTCCAAAAACTTTTTGGCCTGAAGCTGTCAACTGGGCAGCACACATACTCAATAGAAGTCCCACACTGGCTATTCGAAATAAAACACCAGAAGAATCCTGGAGTGGTATTAAACCTTCTGTCACTCATTTTCGTGTGTTTGGATGCCTTTCTTATGCTCATGTTCCAGATAACAAACGCACCAAACTGGACAACAAAAGTGTAAAATGTGTTCTGCTTGGAATCAGTGAAGAGTCCAAAGCTTATCGCTTGTATGATCCACTCTCTCAAAAGGTGATTGTCAGCCGTGATGTTGTTTTCAATGAAGAAGAAAGTTGGCCGTGGGATGATACTCATACTGAGGCAATACAGGCCTCCCTTGATTGGAATGAAGCAGACAACAACAATAATCTCCAAGATGAAACAGTGGATGACAATGCAGGCAAACCTACTCCTGCTCCTGCTCATGAAGAAGACAATGGGTTCTTTGATTATGCTGATAATCAAAATGACTTTCATGACATTGCAGATAATCATGATGCAAGTCATGATGCGACAGATGCAAGCCATCAAGGAAATTTGGAGCATCCAGTAGCTGAAGAACAACAGTCTGCTGATTCTATTTCACGTGGTGGAAATCGTCAACGTCAACCACCAATATGGATGCGTTATTATGACAGTGGAGATGTTTATTCTGATGACAATCAAGGTAACTTTGCTTTATTTGTTGATGAAGATCCTTTGTCCTATGAGAATGCAGCTCGAAGTGCAAAATGAAGAGATGCCATGGATTCTGAAATTGCAGCAATTCGGAAGAATCATACATGGGAAATCACTGATCTTCCTCACGGTGCAAAAACAGTTGGGGTTAAATGGGTATACAAGACTAAGCTTAATGAACGTGGAGAAGTTGATAAGTACAAAGCCCGTCTTGTTGCCAAAGGATATACACAACAATATGGGGTGGATTACATGGAGGTTTTTGCACCTGTGGCTCACATAGATACTATACGGTTAATTCTTGTACTAGCAGCACAGAAGGGGTGGTCATTGTTTCAACTCGACGTTAAGTCTGCATTCCTTCATGGTGAGTTGAATGAGGAGGTGTACATTGAACAACCTCCTGGTTATGTGATAAAAGGAGCAGAAAAGAAGGTGTGTCGCTTAAGGAGAGCTTTGTACGGTTTGAAGCAAGCTCCACGGGCATGGTATAGCATGATTGAATCTTATTTTTTAAAGGGTTTGAGAAATGTCCGTATGAACATACTCTCTTCTTAAAGAAAACTGAAGAAGGTACTCTTTTAATTGTGTGTCTTTATGTAGATGATCTCATATTTACCGGAAACAATGAGATGATGTTTAATTCATTTAAACAATCCATGATGAAAGAATTTGATATGACTGATCTTGGTCGAATGAGATATTTTCTAGGTTTAGAGGTATTTCAACGAGCTGATGGAATTTTTATATGTCAAAGAAAGTATGCTCAGGAGGTGTTGCAACGGTTCAACATGGCTGATTGTAATGGTGTATTTAATCCCATTATTCCAGGATTCAAGATGGTCAAAGAATCCACCAGTACAGCAGTTAATAATACTCTATACATGCAGATAATAGGAAGCTTGATGTATCTCACATCTACTCGACCAGATATTATGTTCGTGGTTAATATGCTTAGCAGACACCTGACTCATCCTACAGAAATTCATCTGCAAGCAGTAAAAAGAGTGCTTAGGTATATCAAAGGCACACTTGTGTATGGAATATTTTATAAGCATGAAGGCAATGAAGAACTTCTCAGTTACACCGATAGTGACTATGCAGGAGACTTAGAGGATCGGAAAAGCACTTCAGGTTTTCTATTCTTGTTAAGTTCTGGAGCTATATCATGGTCCTCAAAGAAACAGCCGGTAGTCACTCTTTCCACAACTGAAGCTGAATTCATTGCTGCTGCATCATGCGCTTGTCAGGCAGTATGGTTACGAAGAATGTTAGAAAAATTGAATCAGAATTCCAAGGGAGCAACAATAATGTATTGTGATAATAGTTCTGCCATTAAACTCTCAAAAAACCCTGTCATGGTCGAAGCAAACATATTGATGTTCGCTTTCATTTCCTTCATGATCTAACTAGAGATAGGGTTGTGACGTTGCTGCATTGTTATTCTCAAGAACAATTGGCCGATATTATGACTAAACCTTTAACACGAGCAACCTTTGAGAAATTGCGCAGGTTGATGGGTGTTTGTCAAAATCCAAGTATAAACTGTAGAAGAATCGTCAGTTTAAGGGAGGGAAATGTCACCTGAGAAGACTTAGTCTTCAGCTCTTTACGTTTTCTGTTGCAATAATCCTTGAATATCAGGGTGTTGATCTGGTCTTTGGCCACATCCCATGTTATTTGCTTTTACTGTTATTTCAGTTATTTGATTCCTTCTGTATGGCTATATAAAGCCACCAATGATGCTTAATAAATTATTCAATTACAATATCAGTAAATCGAGTTTTATCAGAAAAGCAATCACAACCACAACCACACTCTCAAACAAAATAACAAGTATATTTATGAAAAAAAAAGGAGTAAATATAAATTTGGGCAAGAGAGCAATTATATCATAATTTCTCGATTAACATGAGAATAAGATTTATGTGAATATTTGAGGGAGGGGTTAGTGAGATTAATTTGTCGCGATTTATGTGCAATAATAAGATGATAATATAAAGAAAAGATAAAGCAAAAGAGAACATAAAATTGGGGCCGGGGAGCTCTACAAAGAGTTTTCGTCAAATATGACAACCGGCACTGAATTAAAATCGTACATGATGAGATGGAGAGACACTGACATTCAATTAGTTTTCTACAATCTAAGTATTTATTTATTTATTTTTTTTCTAGATCCATTGTTTTTTCTTCATATTTCCAGGATTTTGCTTTCAGGTGAGGAAACCAGAAATACAACCCTTTCCTTCGTTGGAAATTCTAGCCATAATGTGTTTTCTCGTGTACACATGCTTTTATTATTATTATTATTATTATTATTATTATTATTATTGCAAGTTGGTGTCGACGAAAGCAACTTGCAATAATAATAATTAGCTTGTTCTTATATATATATATATATATATATATATATATCTTTGCATACATGCCATTGGATTTAATTTTCTTGATAATGAAAGCAACAAGCTTAATTCTTTGAATTTCTTGCAATAATAATAATTAGTTTGTTATTATATGCAGATAGATATATCTTTGCATACATGCCATTGGATGTTTCTTGATAATGAAAGCAACAAGCTCATTGAATTTCTTTTTTAAGTAGAATTGTCAAACTCTTATGTGTCTAAAATGTGGAAAATAATTAGTTTGTTCTTATTTGAGTTATATATATATATTAATTAATTAAGTTATTTTTATTCTTATAAAATGCCTTATGTTCTAATTTATTTTCTAAATCTTTTTAAACGTATATAAAATTGTTTAGTCATTGCTAACGTTTTTTCTATCAGAAAAAAATTATATAGAAGTTGATTTGATATAATCTAGTTAACTTGACAGGTACAAAGATTACTTAGACAATTGATACAAACATTGCTTGGCTAAAAAACTCAAGATGGTATTTTTTTAAAAAAACAAAATTAGACGGAAACATATTGGATTAACCTTGGTTAACTTGTCATATCTACAATCATATTCATAAGACTATAATAACTCTATAAAAAGTAAATTGAAACAAATTATAAAACATATTTCCCAGTTAATCCAATGTTAAATAATACAATTGAAAAAAAATCAATTAAAAAAACAGTCCGAGTCAACGTACTTGTCAAACTCGCGACTTGAATTATAAGACCGAGATAACCCTATAATGAGTAAATTAACAAATTATAAAACTTAATTCTCAATCAACCCAATATTGAATAATGAGATTTTAAAAAAATCAATTAAAAAAGTAGATACAAATAACAACCGTTGTCAACCCATTTTAATACGCCATGCCTTTGACTTTGTTCATGAAACCAGGATAAGTTCATAAAAAGTAATTAAGAAATATCTTGAGTCAACTCGAGTTAACTTACAAAACCCACAACTTAGATAATAAAGCTGTGATAACCTCATAGAAAATAAATCAAAACCCATTATAAAACATAATTCACAATCAATCTAATATTAAATGATGAAATTAAAAATAAATTAATTTAAAAAACAGGACTAAAAACAATGATCTAGTTCAATCCGGGTTAACATGTGAATAATGTGAAATGTTATAATGTTCATATATGAGTCATTATTTTTAAAATAAACACACATACATACATAAATACTTATATATATACACACACACACACACACACACACACACATTTATTGATTAGAAGAAACGTGTATATTTATATAAATATTAGTAATTGATAGGCAAACTACTGATCCCTATGATTGTGATCCATTTCTCTTTAGTGCATTCCATAATTCCCCTCCTTTCTTGCAAGTTGCAAACTAAGGAAGCTTAATTACTAATTGTTTTACTGGCTAGCTAGCACTGGCCATTCCTCTTCTCAGATAGTCTTGATTAAAAAAAGAAAACAGAAAAAGAACATGAGTATAATTTATACTTGTTTTAATTATCAGTAGCGCCACACCGTGGATATAATTCTAGGTTAATTTTTTTTTAAAAAAATGTTAATGTTGTGGACGCGTCTTCAAATAGTTTATGGTTAGTAGAAAAAATTAAAAATTATATAAATCGAGAAAGAGTCATTAAAACTAATGAAATAGTAAAATAAAAATCTATTTTTCCTCCTATTTTAGGTTGTCTTTTGCACTAGTCTGTTTCCCGCATCGTTTTCTATATATTCCTTCATTTCGGAGTTTCTAGAATGAAAGGACTGGTACTGTTAATTTCCCACATATTTATTTATTTCTCTTTTAAAGATATTAATTTATTAGTCTCTTCACTCTCTGCTACTCAAGCCTGCCGATTTTACGAGATAGATGATGATTGCTGCACTTAATCCAAACCATAGTACATAATATTTGCAACCAAAATAAAATAATTAATTACTTACAACAAGAAAAAAGAAATGCATAAACCTTTTGTTTTGGTGAAAGAAGATATTATTTTATTACTCCATATGAAATTAACAGCCATGCATGCATAGCACAATATTAGGTTGAAAACTACATACGCATAAGCTACGTTTCAACAGAGCAGATTAACCGGTGACTACAACTTTCTAATAATACACTAAACGAGGAAGCTGATGATCTTTTCTTCTACATGTCTTTCTTTATTCATCATATAAATAAAACACAGAGCTCCACTAATGCATGCAGTAGCTTGATTCCTTAGTTTCCTTCCTTGCAGAAGCTCCTGCACCCATCCTTTTCCTTATCACATGCATGACATGCACTCTTCCCTTTAATTACCTGTCAAAACACACATAAATTGGATCTCTGTCAATATATATACTGGTGCCTATTGGCAATATTTACTAATATTTATTTTATGTGGGAAGAAAGTGAATAATTTAATGCAATGCTGCACCCACATATTTTGGCCTGACATTATATTTTCAGATTTTTGTTAATTAAGACACACACACACACACACTTAGCATTGTCAAGATAATCGTTCTTGCATATATAATTGGGTTTACCTTGAAACTATATATGATAGCCGTATTCTAGTAATGGTGAGGTGGAGGGGGTGATGCGTAAATGTAATGGGGTGGCGGTGGTGACTTGTGTACCGGTGGTGGTGGGGGAGGAGACTTATATTTATAAACTGGAGTAGGAGGTGGGGGAGGAGACTTGTATTTGTATGGCTTCTTGGGAGGAGGTGGTGGAGGAGACTTGTGTACTGGTGGTGGTGGGGGAGGAGACTTGTATTTATAAACTGGAGTAGGAGGTGGTGGGGGAGACTTGTACTTGTAAGGCTTCTTAGAAGGAGGTGGTGGAGGAGACTTGTAAACTGGAGGAGGTGGTGGGGGAGACTTGTACTTGTATGGCTTCTCAGGAGGAGGAGGTGGTGACTTGTAAACTGGTGGTGGAGGAGGAGGAGACTTGTAAATTGGAGGTGGTGGGGGAGACTTATACTTGTATGGCTTCTTGGGTGGTGGGGGAGGTGACTTGTAAACTGGCGGAGGTGGAGGAGGAGACTTGTATTTGTAA
>Ga0325405_1000911_pt1 | contig 29283 bp, 18 predicted proteins | sample PopdelMetagenome_21_FD_205663 | JGI IMG/M metagenome (GOLD analysis project Ga0325405, IMG submission 205663) | Populus deltoides microbial communities from Bellville, Georgia, United States - Xylem-Control-R2 | ecosystem: Host-associated > Plants > Phyllosphere > Stem > Wood/Secondary xylem... | reverse complement strand
CCTCCATGCCCTTCCACGCAGTTGAAAAACTGCATTAATGGTCAAGGTTTATTATGAAATAGGAGTAGCCCGGCCCTGTACGTGATACCTCTATTTTGAGTATATTTTTTAGTTTTTATGGATCCAGTACCTTTCCAAATGCCAACCTCTCTGTGTACCACGAGAAGGGGTCTGGTTTAACCAATATAGAGTATGATGCATGGTCCATGGAGGTAGTGATCCATATATATGACTATCCATGTATCATAAATCTAGGTTTTCTTTTGTACAAATATTTCTAAACAAACCTATCACACACTTTCTTGCATAAAAAACATCAGTGTACCTTTAGTTTATATATACTTTCCTAATAGGCCTATCTATCAAATTTTCCTATTAAAATTTTCTCATTAAGATTTTCAATTGATCCTTAAAATTATTATGTCTTTGTAAAATTTATCTTTTTAAATCCCATTATAATACCATCTATAATTTCGTTGATATAAACTGAGAGATTATTTTTATCAATATATCAATGAAAGAACTTTATCATCAACTTAATTCTATCAGTAAAGTCGTTGGTAAAAGTTATACGTCATCATACTTTTTTGGTTTTTTTTTTCTCATTGCAATTCCCTCAATATATACCAACAAAATACTTTCATCAGTGTTTACTAAGGAATATAGCGATGGAAAAGTTTGTCAATAAAATTCTCCGAAATATACTGACGGAAAAAATTTTATCGGTATTTTTATTTGTATTTTTCAAATTTCTGGTAATGAAATTTCTGAATAGGTCAATAACAAATATACCAATCAAAACCAATATTAAAACCCAACTTTGATGTAACAGTCTAATTCCTTCACAAACAAAAATTTTCATGTACAACCTTAAAATTTCTTGCAATATATATGATCTTTTAACTTGTGAAAACTCTAAAATCAACTCCATTCCCAAACTTTTCTTCTTCAATTTTACCCAAAAAAAAACTTTAAAGTTAACAGTATAATATTTAAGACATCCAAATGTTTCAAACTCCAATTCGCAGTTCAAGTTCTGATCCATATCCATCCATCTTTTCCAATTCAATGATTAGGCCAAGGTTTAAAACCTGAAAACAAAATGACCTCTATTTTTTTTTTCACTTTATTTATTTTTTTATTTATAGTATTGTGCTACTTACCCAAAAAAGATAACAAAAAAGTGTACGAAGACTATATAATTATAACAGGCTTATTTTTTGAAAATTGATATTGAAATATACAAACAATATTATTATCTGATAAATTCTACAAAGAAGGCATTCAAAGTTGGTGATCAAAGAATTTTCTCCTCGAAAAGATCAACAGAAGTAGCAAACACACGAGAATCAATTGATGATTTCATGTTTATTTTCCCGGTAGCTGGTGTTATAAGATAAAAACCCTAGCTAATGTCAGTTTTACGTACATTTCTAATGGCAATCTCTAGACCCGCTTGCTTGTTGTAAAAAGTTAAATAATAGCAACAAACACATGCATAGTTGCACTGAGACGTTTAGAAGAAGAAGAAGAAGAAAGGTTTTGAAACACTCAAGAATCTAGAATGGAGTTTGCTAATATCTCGCACTAAATTAATCCACTACATGCTTAGTTTCCTTTTCATTTTTTTTTTCCTTAAAAAAACTCGTAATCAATTGAACAAATCCCAAGAAAAGTGTAAAATATCCAAAATCTTATGCTACTAGAATTTCTAGAAGAAATCGTACATTTATTGTAAGTTTAGTTAATAACCACACTTTCATTATTGAATCAGGTGCATACAGGGATTTCTGGAATAACCATGTAACAAGGGAGAAGTACTTTCTATACCTAGCAGATGACACTTATTATGGCCAAGTAATTCTCAGCCTTTTCACACTCCAAAGTTTTCTCTAACGAACCCAAATTGTCTAAAGGGTAAGAACATGTTTCCTGGATAATCAACTCAACCTCATTTAATGGAGAGCTACCAGCTACCGGCCGCTGGATTTATCAGTTTCTTTTGTTGATTCTTCAACCTAGGGGAAAGATAAATTAGAATAGAAAACAAAAGAAGCAATGGAGTTTTTTTTGTCGAAGAATTTGAAATTTCTTGAGAGAAAAAGAGGAATCTTGAGCCACTATTGAATAGATCACCTTAATATAAATGCTTGATCAATTAGGTACTCTATAGCTCACCAAAGCAAACATCAAGATCTCAATCATGAACAATAGAAAGACTTCAAATTTAATTCAGATCCCGTGAAGCAAGAATCACACCGGGAAGATCAAACAAAAACCTAATAGATTTGAGCTTCACAAAGATCACAACAAGACAAAACAATAAAATTGTATATACTTCACCGAATTCTTAACCTTGATTACCATCAAACTTGAAAAGTGATCGTTTCAGAAAAAAAAAAAACTCTGAAAAATTGTTAGATAGAAAGAGATTCAAATAAGCTTGCTTTGTGGGACAAGAATCACACAAAATATCAAGTCCATGAACAAATAAAGATAGACGATAAATGGATCCAACCTAAGATTATTATTTTCTTAAAAACAAATGGCTTAAAAGATTGCGATAAGAAAGAAAAAGAAAAGGGTCATACTTAGATGTGCTACAAAACTCGTAGAGCTTGCCACGGTTAGAGAAGATGATGAGAGCAACCTCAGCATCACAGAGCACAGATAACTCATAAGCTTTCTTCAACAACCCATTTCTCCTCTTTGCAAATGTCACCTGCCTGTTTATCTTGTTCTCTATCCTCTTCAGCTCCACTCTACCTCTCCCCATACTCCTTAACTACAATCACAAGCCAAAAAAACCAAATAAAAAACCATCTTTCGTTATAATTAATACATAAATCTAACCATATAAGTTAATGATATATTTACTTTTGTATTAGTCTTTATTTCCTTTATATCTTTCCTTTTCTTTTGTTTTTTTTTTTTCGTTTCTTGTTCTTCTCTCAAGAGCAAGAAGAAGGTGATCTACACTTTTAGGAATCAGAACCCAAACTGTAACCAAATATGTGAAAAACGAAGAGAAAGTTGGATATTTTAAAGAAACCCTAGAGAGAAAGACCCACCAATAATAGAGAGAACAACAAAAGTTTGAAGAAAGAGAAAGTTAGAAGTTTAAAGAAGTACTTCGGTTGTCTTCTTCTTTTCTGTATATATATATATATAAGCTTTTCTGTAGAAAAGAAATGCAGCTTAATTAGGGTTAGCTGTTCTTTCTAGTTACATGCAACCTCTCTGTATTTTACTGTTTTATTTTTCAGTATTAACGGCAATGGGGTTCTCTACTTGACTTTCTCCTAATTAAGTATCTCCTAATCGGTATTATGTATGTCTTTCGCATTTATATAGTTATATTTATAAATTATATTGAAAAAAAATAATTTCCTTACAATTTTCTTGAGGAATTGATATATATATATATATATATATATATATATATAAAGTAAATTCATTTATTAGCTTTCAAAGCTTCTTGGTTTTTACTTTTTTGTCACATCATTGATTACGAACGTAGGTTCTAAGTTTGGAGAGTGTATTCACGCGCCACCGTCTCGGTCATTGTGTCAGTGTTGTTGGAGGTAGGGTTGTAAGTGTGGTCACGCGCTGCGGTGGGGGGTAAAAATGGGACAGTGGTCCTTTCATGTAAGAAAATTTTATGGGGCATCAATTTGTCATTTCCAGATGTTTCCACACGTGGCAGAAAGAAGTCCTCTTCCTTAAAATGGAGCTCCTCCACGTGTCGGTTTGATACTGGAGAAAGTTCTTGATTTGGCTTCTCCGGATGAGGTTGTCTGATTACGGCGTTACTGTTTGGGGCATTGAGAAATCAAACAAACTAGGAATTTAGTATTTAGAATATTCAGTCTTGGTTGATGCTTTGCCACGGGCTCAACTATTTTTTTATATAAAAAATAATATTTAAATATTAAAATGAAATAAAAAAAAGTATAAAAAACAGCTTGTAATTACGGTAATTAAAGTCAGGCCAACCTAAAATATCTTATTAAATTTGTAGTTTAGATAATGAAATTGAAATAATTCGATAAATAAATTAAGAGAATTATAAAGTTTTTTTTAATAAGAAAAACATGTTAATTTTTTAAATTCATGACCTAAATCATTAGACCCAAAGCACCCAATCTAAACAAATTATAAAACTTAATTTTCAATCAATTAAATATTGAAGGATAAAATTGAAAAAAAAAATCAATTATACAAAAGGATTAAAAAATAGCAATTAAAATAATGAGAATCAAAAGTAAATACAAAATAAATTTTATATTTGATTGAAAAGTGAAATTGAAAAGAAAAATAACTTTCACAAAAAGACCAAGAAAAAAATTAGAAATCAAAACAATGAGGACTAAATTGAAAAACATAATACCAATAATATGAATTGAATGATAAAATCAAAAACCAATCAAACTTTTACATAAGGGCCAAGATAAAAAAAAAAATATAAATCCAAAGAATAAGAATCAAATTGGAGAATATAATATTTAGTAAATTTGGATTGAAGGACAAAATTGAAAACAAAAAAAACTTCAACAAAAAAAGCCAAGACAAAAAATTAGAAAAAGAATAAGTACTACAATTGAAATACCAATAACCAATAGGGTTAAGCTATAATTTTCAAGGGAGGAGAGAAAAAAAGGAAAGAAAAAAAAGTCTACTAGTGACAAATTGAACCACCATCGGAAAAATGCGTTGTACCAATAGAAAGATGACATGATAGTGCTTCCAACAACAAGAAAGAAGGGTATTTTTGGATATTGGGAGACATCGCATGTATTGCCTAAATGGCGTGAGCACCTCCCACGTGCCTTCGGGTGCACCACACGTGCATGTTCTTTTTTGTTTTTTTTTATTTAGCCAAATAGCAAAGTGACACTAAGATAACTTTATAATTACAAAAACACCATTGTGAAAAGACCAAGAAGCCCCTTGACTCTATTTTTTTGCTTTTAATGGTATTTTTGTCATTTTATTATTCATTTTAATTGTTTATTATTTTTTTATATTTGGTCAAATATAAAATTTCCCCTTAGCTAAAATAATAATAATAATAATAAAACCATTATGAAAAGATAAAAATACCTCTTAACACTTTGTTTAATGTTTTTTCTTTTAATGGTATTTTGGTTGTTTTTGTAAACCCCTAGTCTAAAATAAGAATATTTTAAGAAAAAATCCAATGAAAATTATTTAAGTGAATATTAAAGAGAGGATTAAACAATGAGAAAGTTGGGTGTGACATTAAAATTTGTTTAAAGGATGGGGACACAAAATAAAAGACATTAAAATCCTTAGGGACCAATTTATAAATAGGTAAATTAAGGAGTATAAATACATTTTTTCTCGCCTTAAGGCTGACAACTTGGTTAAGAGAGGGAGTTAGGGTTTTTGAAATTTTTTCTTCAAATTCTTGGTAAATCTCTTAAAAACTAGTTGTTTTAGGAAATCAAAAGGGCTAGAGAGTGATTAAAGAGGGAAAGTGAGTGATTTTAGTGGGTTTAAAGGGTTAGAGGAGAAAATATGGTGTTAAAAAGAAAGGAAAGAAAAGGTGAAAGGAAGCTTGAATTTTCTTCCAAATTTCTCTTTCGTTCTTTGTTGTTTCAAGGTGAGAACAACTTTTATTGTGTTTGGTTTTCAAAATGTTAGCATATTAAGGTTTAAAATGATATCTAGTATTATGGAAAAATGGATTTTTATAGTTGTGATAATTGTAAGGACATTTTCTTTTGTTAGAATCAAGTTTAGAAGCATGAATAAAGTTTGAGTAAGTGGAAAAATTGTATAAATTTGAAGGAAAATACATTCCCTTTTAAAGGTACATGTTTGGCTAGAGAGGGAGAGTATGATAGAATTTTGTTTGATTTTTTTGATAAAAATGATGAGTATTATAGGTTTAATTGAACTAATTATGATTGAATTAGATTAAAATTGGATGCTTAAAAAAAGTGAGGGGCTTTAGAGCCGGCCAAGTGTAGAATTTGAGAGAAATTATTTTTGGATAATTGGTATTGAACACATTAAATGGTAAAATATTTTGTATTATTATAGAGATAATAATTGTTGAGACAAAGATAATTAAATTTATGATAAGAAATGAGAATATGAATGAAATTATCCATCAAAAATTATTGAAGACTTATTGGATAAAAAGGAGAGGCCAATTAGGGTCTCTAATTGTGTTTATAAGAATATTGATAGTATTGGTTATGGTATAACATGGGACATCATTGTAGGAAGGCCATAGACGAGAGGTGCAGGACCTTCATGTGCAAAAGTTAGGTACAACAGTGCCTAAAATAAATAATTTAGCAATGCATCTTATCTTATCTTATCAATTTTTTATTGTTTTGCTTTAAATAAATGTCAAGGGAATAGTTTGTGTAGAAAGTTGGTAAAGGGAATGAATGTGGAAGAAAAAAAAATCCCATTAGTCATCCAGGGAACTTGGAGACTAATGTTATTAGCAAAATTAATATCAACCATAATGGAATTCTCATGATAAAATAAAATAATTTATAAAAAGAAAAGTAGAGAATAAATTAGTCATTTAAGGTAAGAATGACAAATGCTAGTAGCATTGTGAAAAATAACATAAATTTATTAGTCACTTGAGAAATAGTGATTAATGATAATGTTGAATATCATTGGCAACATGGATTAATTACTAGGTGAGGGTAATTAATGATATTATAGATATTGATATCATCATAAATTGATTAGTCTCTTGAGAAAATGTGACTAATGACAACAACGAATATTTGTCGGCATAGATTAATTACCAAGTAAATGTAATTAATGATATCATGGGTATTGATATCAGAATAAATTGATTAATCACTTGAGAAAAGATAACTAATAATAACGATGAATATCATTGTCAACATGGATTAATTATCAGGTAAAAGTAATTAATGATATTATGGGTATTGATATTAGGATAAATTGATAGTTACTTGAGAGAAGGTGACTAATTATAACAATAAATATTATTATCGGCATGAATTAATTACCAGATGAGGGTAATTAATGATATAATTGATATTGGTATCGACATAAATTGAGTTTTCATTTGAGAAATTGTGACTAATAATAATGATGAATATCGTTATCGGTACAAATAAATTACCAAGTCAAATAATCAATGGTATAATGAATAATGGTATCAGTATAAAGTGATAATAAAAAAAAAAGGTCTTCTTACGATACAATAATAAAAATGAGATATTGATTGATTATAAGATTGAGAATAATGAGTGACCAAAAAGAAATACTATTATGATAGTAAATATTAATTATATACTAATGTTTTATGTTATAGGTTCCTTCTAGACTTGTCCATTATCGAGTGAACTGTACTTGTAATAGATTTTTATTATAATTTAGGTAGTAGTATAATTTCATCTTGGATTAATGCATTGGAATCTAAAACTTAGTGAATTAATGACAATGTGAAATGTTGAACTTATAAATAACTTTCTAGTTTATATGTGGTGATATGTAACTTATAAGTTAACACTTTTTTGTTAAATAAAATGTGATATTTTTATCTCTTCCATTAATTTTGTTGTTATAATTTCTTTAATCTTGAAAGATAATTAACAATATAATGTAATTATTTTTTTCTATGTAATGTGTATAAATAGTATACATAATGAATATAGTTTATTTGAGAATGTGGTGATCATTGGAAACATGTCTAGGATGATTGGATTGTGTGATAAAAGATGGTTGACACAGAAATTGATGATATCAATAACTTAGTAGCGTTACCGAATAAGGGAATTGTTATCAGATTTATGGCAAACTATATATTAATATATATGTGTAATCCTGTAAATTAAAAATTGAGGTTGTTACAGTTTTAATGTGCAATTGAGATGGGAAAAGACTCATAGTGAGTTTTGTAATGACTAATGAACCCGTGAAAAGACTTTAATGCCCTTGAAATCTATTGTCAAGTTTTTTGGATGGAGAAGCAAAACTATCATTACACTCTTTTCAGTGAATAGTGCCAATAAGCCTAGAATTATAGTACTTTTCCAATGCCAATTAGGTTCTATTAATGTTATCCATTCTAAGTTGCGGGTAGTATTTTAAATTAAAAGAAAAAAATGCCAATATTATAGATATTTATATGTTTTTTAATATCATGATTTTTTTAATTGAGAAATGTAAAAATGTACCTATACACTACAAGAATTTTGCATACTACTAATGTATTTTTCTATTTAGACATTGATTCTATCATAAAAACATTTATCGATGAAATCATGGACGATATATGTTCATCGTAAAACATATCGTTGGTGATTTCTATTATGTCAATCATTTTGTCAGTAATGTAATAACTGATGGATTTACAAAAGAAAAAAGGGCGCCAAAAACAATTTACCGCCATTATTCTCTTAGTAATTCCATCAATGAGTTTGACAAATCACCGATAAAAAATACATTTATAATTCCATCAGTGATTGTCAGTGGCATTTCCTATAGTTTTTTTCAAACTCACTGGAATTCTTCGAGGGATTTAATCCATCTGTGATTACATTTGTAATGGTTAGTAGCTTTTCATGTAATTTTTTTTATCTCTCTAGAACTTTTCGATGGACCTAGTCTGTTGGTAATTTGGTTTGAAAGTTTTTTAATATTAAAAAAAATTCGAATGAACATAACATAAATAAAAATAAAAAGAAATAAAATAAAAAAACCAAATATCTGTTACAAATTTAAAAATTATCAATTTAAGTAAAATACTGAATCTTTACCGGGACCGGGTGGGTAAGGAGGTGGACCACAAGTACCACCAATGTTTCACAATAGCTCTATGTACAATCGCCTAAGTTCAATCGTCTTAGCACTAAGTCGTTATGTATTAGTAGCAGTAAGGTCATCTAAACTTCAACTTATTATAGTACAATCGCTTGGAATTTCAAATATTAGGAGCTTGAACTCGATTGTGAGGAACCAATGGTCAATACGTTATGAACCATCCATATATTCTTGGTTGTAGTGTTTGAGATACTATAAACTTGATTTTTATTAGGCCTAAAAAAACAATTTAGCCTCCAATCACAAGTCTGAATCAAGTTTTAGATGGGTCGAATGATTGTCCTCGTATCTCTTCTACAATCTACTAGTATATATTTCCTAAAAAAAACAAGTCAACTAAATTTACATGAACTTCTGAGCTCGACTATCCACGAGCTATTGCACCCATTTTCTGACCATCACCTTTTCACATGTGAGTTTCTACGAAAAAACTCCATCAATCTTGGTTCGTGTTCAAGAACCATAGCCTGTAAAAAAACTATTTTTAGCTAAACATTTTCATATAAAACAATTTAAATAAAATGGATGTAATAAAAAAGAATCTTATGATAAAGTTTCGTAGTATGAGGGCATTTTTCTTTTTGTTTTTATTTTGGTAAGCGAAAGCTCTTTGGTTTTGGTGTGACCTATATTTGGGTAAAATAAAGGTTTTTTTTATCTTTTTTTATTGAAAGACTAATGTCATTCACCATAATTTAAATTGAACCTTGATGGACGTTAGCCAAAACTAAAATGTATATTGGAAATCTAAGATTCGCTACCTAGTAATTGTAAGAAACTAGAGATCCTAAAATATGTACTAGTTCTAGAGATTCAGGTAAGAAGTTAGTTATGCCTAAAGAAAGAATGACATCATTTCTTACAAAACGTTACATTTAGTATGTGTTTTCTTCTGAATTTATCTTTTTTATTACCATTAATTATCCTAATTATTTTAGCTTATTCTCAATTTATTCTTGGTTATCTAAAAAAAATGACATCAGTTCCTAATGATAATAGACTTGTTGATTAGGTTATTCGCAAAAATTAAATCTTGATATTGTTACCTTTTTAATAAGAGACTTGTCATTTGAGCTATTTATAACAAAATTATTATTAAATCATCTGAAAAAGACACTCGTTTTATGCAATATTTTGACATCGTTCCCTTATAAAGAGAAGATGTGTCAATTAAGTTGTTTCTAAAATTGGCATTGAACCCATAAAGATGGTTAAAAAAAATTAGATTAGGCTTTTGCCTATTTATTTTGGTTAGTTTTGAATATTTATTACTAATTTAAAAAATATCAATTTAAATACAATTTATCTAGAGGACAAAAGTTGGAGGAGGAAGAGATGGTGGCGAAGACGAATATTTGTCAGGACTGGGTGGACGACAAGGTAAACTATATGTACCCTCAAGGTTTGACAACAACTCGTACAATCACATAAGTTCAGCTGTCTCAAACCTATGTCAGGTCGTCTCAGCTTTAAGCCAGGTCATTTAAGCTTCAACTTGTTCTCGTATAATCGTTTGGACGATCAAATATTGGGAACTCGAACTCAATTGCGAGGAACCAACGATCGATACACTATAGCCCGTCCGCATATCCTCAGCCATAGTGTTTGAGATATTGTAAACCTAATTTCTATCAAGTTCATAAGATGATCCAACCTCTAACCACAAATCCAGATCGAGTTTTGGATGGGTTGAAGGATCGTCCCTATATCTCTCTTACAATCAAGTGTTTTATGTTTTCTGAAAAACTAAAACCAATCAATAAATTTAAAATAACAATAATAGCATAAGAAAAACAATTATTGAAATCCCACTTACCACGATAAGATTGATTATCTACGAGCTGTTGTACTCCTTTTTGACGATCCTCATTTTGCATATGAGTTTCTACAAAAAGCTTCGTCGGTCTTGGTTTGTGTCCAAGAACCGTAGCCTATAAAAGAAAGCTATTGTTAGTTAAAAATTTTCATATAAAAAAACAATTTAAAAAAAATATTTGTAATAAAACAAAATCTTACCATGTGTTTTCCATGTGAAACGAACTTAAAGGATCCACTGGTGTACGTGGTAATTGAACTATCAATTTCCTATTTTGGTTCTCCGTACCCAATTGTGACCACTGTACAAAATGCTTAGACATCACGTGTTGGATATAAGCTTCCCAAACTGCCTCCGAAATGTGTGGAGGTCTGAAATCCCTTTACACGACCATGTCTTCTCGACTTGGAAAACCTCTTTTTTGCATATTTCTTTAAATGTTTTACACCACATACTAGAAAGCACGCAAATTATGTGGTAGAAATAAATTATCGGTTAAGATAACAAAAAATAAAATTTGACCATTTAAAAAAAATAAAAAATTTTGAATTCAATCTTACTTAATGGCAGTGGGATTCTTCCACACCCTCCCCACAACAGCATTAGCAGCCTGCCCCTAGTAAATGTTTTTCTTTAATGTCAATTTTATAAAATAATTAGTTTATTAAATTTATAAAAACTAACCAAATTAAAATTAAAATTAAAAAAGTATTGATGTATATACTAAATTGATGTATATACTAACCTTGAACTCTCCGAATCATGCATCAATCATAGGCTTCCATTCAGGATTTTAAGAATGACACTTCCATCGATGATTTCATTACCGATGTTATCATGCGAGCAACCTCCGCATTTATAAACCTGAAACTCCATTCTTTCATTGAAATTAATTATTTCAAAATTATTCATTGTTGTTTTTTTTTATTTGTGCAGGAAAGTAAACACAAACTTACATGTTGTGGTTGCACTTCCACTAAGTAATGTACTCCCTAATACATCTTGCTTAGAACGAACGCCCTTTTTGCGGGGAGGCATTGCACTCGACAAGCCTGCATTGAGAGGGGGTGCATGTGCCTTTAGTACATGTTCATGATCGACACCTAGTGACTCATAGTCCTCAAAAGCACTACCAGAAGAATCAATATCACTCTTATCCATATTACTCATCAATGACCTTCTCTTCATCATGTAAATAAGTTAAGCATAAAAAAGGTAACATTTTCATTATATATGATTTTTTTAAAAAAAATCAACATCACCTCCCTTATACAAGAGACCACCTAAAATTTAATTACCTACAAATCAACAAATAAAGCCACAAACCAATTGATTTTACTTTTGACTAATATTCACCTGTTTTTATCTTTTCAAATACATTTATACACAAACATTAATTGCATAAATTTGAAAGTAACTCAACTATTGAGAAAATATTAAACAAAAAATTAAAAATATTGTTTCACTTTTTAGGATGAAAAAGATTTGCAATCAAACAATTACACCATTGAATTTTGGTGTAGTAAACATAAATACAATATTCAACTTGGACAAAAAGCTGTGAATTATTTTTCATTTCCTATCATGCTAGTCTTATATTCTACATGTTATTACACTAACAAACCAAAGATGTGAATATCTAATTTATCAAACTCACCATTCCCATTGGTTTATAAGTGCAACATAATATCTTTTTTTTTCAAAAAAAAAAGTGTTAAATATGATGATTTCATTACAAAAAAAGTTTAACTAAAATCATGCATTTTCTCTTAATCGAAAAGAAAATTATTTTTTCATTTTTAGAAACAGTAAGTATTTTTTAATTCTCTTGAATACCAAAACTAAAATCACGCCATTTATGACTGGCACTCTTTACTCTTTTATTAAACCCAAACCACACTTTTTATTGTGAAAAATAAATTGTATGCCATGCAAATTGAGAATTTTGACATTCTCATGGTTACAACTACAAAAAAAAAATACAATGTTGTGCATAACCTAATCAATAATGCAAAATAAAAGGCACAACTACAAAAAAAAAATACAATGTTGTGCATAACCTAATCAATAATGCAAAATAAAAGGCACTAATCAATCACTATCCAAAACCTGGTTCCATAAAAAAAATCTCCACTTTAGAATCTCGACATTGCACACTATTAATATTAGAGACATATATAAACTAGACATTATACATTTTATTTATACTAACAACAAGATCATTCATTAAAAAAAGAATTATTTTTCATAAAAAAATACTTCAAATCCAACATTAACTAGGAAAGTCATTTTTATAAACAAATTACATTAACACATTTCATTTTTTAGGATACCATACCCTACAATTATCAATCTTATCTAAATCAACTTACTAATTTAAGCCAAACTCAATAAATACAGTAACACAAATACAATAACAATACTTACATATATCACATATAAAAGAAATTAATCATAATATTAAGAGAAAAAAAGAGAGAAAAGTAAAAACTCCGCAATTTTACTACACAAATTCTTAATAACATGAGAAGTTCAATCATCACTAGAAAAAAAAAAAAAAAACCTCTAAATGAGATTCTATCAAGACTATGCTAAAACAGAAAATAAAAAACATCATGCTTAGAATGCATGCAGAAACAATGGTAAAAAAAATTAAAGAGCAAAGACTTACCTAGCATGGAGGCATGAAGGACAACGTTGAGGGTGTAGGGAGAGTGGAATAAAGATGAGAAGGAAAATAGAGAGAATAAGTCGATAGAAATTGGAGAAAGGAGGAAGACTAAGGGAGAGAGGTTGACAAAGAGAGAAATAAGACAAAGAAAACACAGAAGAGAATAAAAAAAAAGACAAATGAAATTAGAGATTATAGTCTTTTAATTAAGGCTTCTTACCAACAAAATTACTAATAGACAATTAAATATATATTATTTTTTATAATCTATCAATAATTTTATTGGTAATTAAAACTTAAAAACTTCAATGAAACCTAACATTTTGAAAAAAAAAAAACCCTAAAATTATCTATTGGATTTTCGGTACATCAGTGATTTCATCTATACTTATTAGTGATAGAATATATAATTATTCATTCCATCGATAATTCCATCTATAATTATCAGGGGTAAAGTCATGTAATTGTTTTCAACTCTCTAGAACTTTATGAGGGACATAGTCCGTCAGTGATTCCGTCTGTAATTGTTAGTGGCAAAGTCATGTAATTTTTTTAAACTCTTTAGAACTTTCTAAGGGACTTAATATGTCGATAATTCTGTTTATAATTATCAATGGCAAAGTCATGTAAAAGTTTTTCAACTCTCTGGAACTTTTTGAAGGACTTAATCTGTCGGTGATTCCATCAATATGAAACAATTTATTTTTCTAAAGTATTTTTATATTCCTTATCTATCCAACTTGCATGCACAGTAAAATAACAACACAATAATACCATTTCATTTAATGATAATAAATTCACAACAATAAATTTTTCATCAATGTTAACAACAATTCATTGTAAATAAACAACCAGAAATATTACATTAAAGTAAAATTCATAACACATTAATGTTTTACAATTTAATTAGAATTATCTTCTTCTCCTTCTTCTTCTTCTCCAATTTTATCATCATCATGTCCATCATAATCTTCTTCATTGAATTGATGTTTGTCGATATCATCATCTTCATCGCCTTGTGTATGTCTATTGGTTCTCAATACATCATTTAACTCCTCAATGTCAACATGAACAAAACTATTCTCAACAACATGGAAATTTGAATTTTCTTGTAAGTTGGTAGATAGAGCAACTCGATATGTATCAACTAACTTATTAATTTGAAAGACATCATCTCTCGCAGTTACTTCATCATTATCATCCTTAACAACTTGGAAATGACCCTTAGGTTTGGTTTTCACTATGAATAACCAATCAATCCTAAAATAATTCTTTCTAAAGGAAGGAGTGTATATATAATAATCTTGTATGCATTGCATGAAAAAAAATCATCGACGTTGCAAACTGTAGCCTTTATATTAATTTCAACCAAACCATGGTGGAGATTTATTTTGATTCCTCTATTGATGGTATCATACATATAACATTTGAATAAAAAGACTTTATTAAGCTTGCTATGATATTGCAGCTCAATCAGCTCTTCTAACTTCTAATAACAATCAACTTCAAACTCATTAGAAATTGATTTTTTAACACAAACTTTACTATTATAGATTTTTCTACTCTAACCATACTCTTTAGTATGAAAGACATATCTACCCGTTATAGCACTTGACCTTTCTTTCAGGACCCAAACATAGTAAATTCAAACTACCACTAACATTCCCTCCCACTTGATAAATTTAATACATGATTACAACCAGTAACAGTTAAAGAGAAATTTTTATTGAAATTAAGTATTACGAGAGATAAGTAGTGCTTACATGTGTTCTGAATCACGTGACAAATTGTTTATCTTGTAACTGGAAATTTTGAGATTCAATTACATGATGTTGCCTATGATGAATTTTTAAATCTATTAGTTTATAAGAGTATAAGAGAAAAAAAATATATAAAAATAACATGTTAATATTGTACTTAATAAAAGGTCTCAATTCAATGCAGTTAAATAACACATAATTATATGCATGTTTGAATTTGATTTTTGTCAAGTATCTTTCCTTCACTGTATTTTTTGGTAAAGGTCATCCAAGATGGAAAAATATTGATAAACTCCCACTTAAAGGCACTCACCACTGTTATCATGTCATAGAATGCGATTGATTCTTGCTTTCAAGTGAGGCTAAAAAATAGTACGAGATGAATGTTGAGATCTTTTCAACAATATAAGCCTCTTATATCAAAGCCTAAACATGCACCTGGTTTTTAACTTTTTTTTATTTAGGATAAACAATTATCTATATGGAATTAAATGAATGTTTTAATTTGTTTTAAAAAGACAATAGAAATTTAATTAGGATGAATGTGTAATGCCTAACCTCTTGAATGGATACACCCATCCATCTATATTGGATATGACCTCCAACTTATGCCTTAAACGATAGATGTATAAGTATATGCTCCATTGAGTTGAAGAAAAACAGAGGAAATATTATCTCAATTATCTAGATTGTTTGGACAATATTTGTTTCAAGCTTCCCATATGTTGGATAGGCAACTTGTTAGAGCATATATCTCTCTAAAAAAGTGACTAATCTCTTTAAGTGCATCTCATATCCCTTTTGACAATAAATCTCGGTAAGCAAGTGGAATGAGTGTTTGTATAAACACATGATAGTCAAGACTCTTCATTCCATATAATCTGTTATCCTCTAAATTTACCAATCTAGATATGTTTGAAGCATATTATTTAGAAAAACGTAGATCTTTAATCCATTGGTAGAAAAATAACTTTGCATTCTTGTCTAAGGTGAAGCTATCTTTGGGCTTTATGACCAGTGACCCATTATAAACCAAATTCATGTTCTTACAGTGACAAAATAAAGGTATATCTATTCTAGCCTTCATGTTATCATTTGTCTTCCCTTTCATGTCTATCACCATGTTAAAAATGTTTTTAAACACGTTCTTTTTTATATGCATGACATCCAGATTTTGGCAGAAGAGATTAGTCTTCCAACAAGGAAGTTCCCAAAAAATACTTGGTGTTACCCAATTATGGGTCACGGCAAAACCAGGAAACTTCTGCTTATCGGATTGAAAACTAAATACAATGCCCTTATATTGTGAGACCACATCATATAATTCTTCACCCGATGATATCGGCGATGCAACACTCCTTTCAACTCTACCTACAAAGAAGTCTTTTATGTTCTTTTTGTACTTGTGATTAATTGGCAATCAATAAATTATGTTTTACTATCATTTGTTAAGGTGAAAGCCTTGTTATTTTTTGTATAGTATGGATAACCTACTTTCCCATGCATGCTCTAACCATAAAAACATTTCATTTGTAGGAAAATCATTGACAATCTATATCAAAGCTATCTTCATCTAAAATTTTGGTTTTCTCGAGACATCATACATTAAAATCTCAAATGACTACAACTATTACAACTCATCAATTAACAGTTGAAGACAAACATCTATATTCCTACCTGGACTATTAGGATTGCGTATGACTATAGATAAGAACATGAACTCTGACCTCATACACATCCTTGGTGGCAAGTTTTAAATCATGGATATCACTAGCCAACAAGAATATGGTGTAGCAAATGACCTAAATGGATTGAACTCGTCTGTATATAACCTACAATATACATTGAGAATTAAGGATACACCTTATTAAATTATTTTTAGGCTTCACCATTAGAAGGGTGCATCATGACTCTATCCATCGTATTATGTGAATGATGCCATATCATGTGCTCAGCAGTGTTTGGAGACATGAATAACCTTTGTAATCTAGGAGTAATTACGAAGTATCTCTATTTTCTATGTGCAATAAGAGTCATTCTCTTGTTAGTTCTAGGTTTATACCGAGCATGCCCAAAGGTTCTGCACTCGATCAAATCTTTATTTTTTAGGTAGTACAACATGCAGAAGTTTGGACACATGCCAATTTTTTGGTATCCTAGACCAAGGGGTTTCATCATGGATTTAACAGCATATAAGTTCTTTTTCAACCTATTCCCTTCAAGTAAAATGCTTCTTGCCTATTTGATGATTTTTTCGCAACTGACCTCATTTTAGCCTATGATCTGACTTGATGGTGACACATGTGTAGCGACCAATAATTTAATGTGATTTGTACACCCATCCTATAAATTTTTGTCATGATCTTTTAAAAGAATAAAAATTTGGTTCACAACTGTATTTGGTTCTTCATCTACAAATGAATATTCACCTGTATCGCCCTTATTCATTCCCATTTCATCCATAATCATACTCCCATAATGATTACTATTATCATTCATAACTCCATGAACATTGTTATAACTAGAAGTTAAATCCATCCATGGTTTCTATAATGGTCTCTTTAGGAACATATGGTTCTCCATAGGCAAACTAAAACAAGTATTTCTCAAAGAACCATTTTTTTCTAAAAGATGCATCAAACATTCGGATCAAGAAAAGTTTTTTTTTACAGCTCTTAAATGGATATCTAATACTGCCTCCACTAATATTTTTTGGATTACATAATGCATGATTAATAAACTCTTAACCCCATTGCAATAATTCATCATATGCAACCCTTCGGGTGAAACTCAATAGTTCAAAGAACAATTATCCTTTACTTATATGAAACTTACATTAAATATTGATGACAACATGTATTAATTAACAATGTGAATTAAAAAAATTATCTGTACCTAACTAATTAGATGTCATTTATTTAACTCAAAATTGTTCAATCTGTTTTAATAATACCCTTAAATTAATATCAATTTTCTTCAAAAAATCAAATTCCTCTAAATTTACTAAAATTTTCAACTTAACAATAAAATTAACAAAATATGAAATGTACCCATTATATAAGCTATTATTTATTTATTATAAAACACCTATGATATAAAATCAAACTTAATTCCATCAAATGACAAACAAATATAATTTTTCAAAAGCTCAAACAAACCCTAATATGTATAAATCATACATTCATACAATAAGTTTCTATGAGAAAAAGTTATAAAACAAGTAAACAAACTATATTTACTACATTAAAATGCCTAAAAAAATTAACATTTAAAAAATGGGTTACAAGAAAAAATTGATAGTTCTTACTTGACATGGTGAATCTTCAAAACAAAATCGAACTAGAACAGGGATGCTGACAAACTGAGTGTTGGGGTAGTCATATTTGTTATGATGGGAGCTTGATTTGTGATGAAATGTGGGGGTGTTGTATGTTATTTTCTATAGAATAATAAAGGAGGAGGAGGAGGAAGAAGGGAGGAGGGAGGAGGGATTTGCTGTTAGGTTATAATTTCAATATTATTGATGGATTCATTGACGAGAATTATTGACAAACATATTTCCTTAGTAATTCCATCTATAATAACGACACATCATTTTTCTTATGTTTTAATTACATCATTTCAAACTATAATTTCCCTGGTGAATACTAATGTAAATTTTTTATTGGTGTATACTAAGGGAAACAACAAAGAAATATTATGTTGGTAAATTTCACTGTAATTTACCGACATGTTTTTTTCATCGGTATTTGCGTTTGTTTTTGATAATTTTCTAGTAGTGATCTATGTAATTTTGCAGTCAGGTTGTTTATGCTTTTGTTCTAAATGATGATATGATTTTCTATGTTTTGTTTTATTTATGAAATGAGTTTAGCTTTTTAATTTTATTTTTCTTCTTGCAATCTCCAAATTTTAAGGTATTATAGGATGTTCTCGCGCACTTGTGCCTGAGAAATTATTAGGTATCCACTTGAGAATTTTTTTTAAAATATCATGTGATGTCTTTATGATTATATATGTGTTGGGTTGATTTGAGTAAACAAATATTTGTTTGATTGTGATAATAAAATCTATAAACATTGAATTGATTTTGTTGTGTTTATTAGTTGAATATATGAAGAACTATTATGAGATAATATGAATTATGTAAAGATTTTTAATTGTGTTTAGGTTTTATTTGTGTATCATGTAGTGATTTCATAGCTTGGATGTGTATTAAGATAATTAAACATGAATTTATTTGGTTATTGTGATCATTGTTTTGATAAACTTTTGGATTGATTTTTTGGATTGCTTGAGATGATTTTGGTGATTAAATGATTGAGATATTGCATTGAGATGATGAATATGTATCATTGATTTGATTATGATTTTATTATGAAGTTTTCATATCTTAAAATTTGGATATGTTATTGTGAATAATGATTGATTGTATTTTTAATTGCATAGTTGTGTTGATGATTATAATATTTTGTCGTGTAACTGATTGTGAGGTTATGTTGATGATTATATGTTGATTTGGATAATTTAGTTTGATGTTAATTTGTTGTGGAAGCTTATATGAGGATCGATTATGTTGAGGATTATAATGATTGGTTGTGTAACTAATTACGAGGTTATATTAATGATTACATATTGATTTGAATAACTTTGGTTTAATTGTTGTTTTTATTGTGGAAATTCGATTGTGGAGATGATTTTGGGTATAATTGATTGACTGGGGAGTTTATTTTAATTTGTGTTAATTGTTCCTTTTAAATACCTTGTTTCAAAGAAAACAAATTTCAAGTCCAACAAGAGCATTGATGCTTCATCAAGTAGTAGTGTCGGTGATCAAGCTGCTTATTTAAGTGTTGATCATGAAGAAGTACATAAAGAGGCACCTAAAGAGATACTTACTAAACATGTTACTGACCAAGGCTCGTCCAACATAGATAACAAAGTTGGAATCCTTTTGTCTAAAGATATTATATCAGGAAAATTTATTGCAAAATGAATGGCTAATCACACAATGTAAGTCATGTTTTTCTCACTATTGAAATTCTTTATCTGTATTATTATGTTATTTTAGTTTTACATTAAATTAAAATGACTTCAATGAATTGATATTCAGGTTTATCAATGTTGAAGCTTCCTATTTGATTACTTCTGTCATAATCTAATTTTGGGTTCCCCTAAAATTATCTTTCTCTTATATATATATATATATATATATATATAGGGACCTATATTTATAAATAAAAGATGGAGGGACCAAACTAGATCTTTGATATTTTTTTTAGAAACTCAGTTGAACCCTTAAAGGACCTAAATGCAAAAGGTAATGCAAATTCAAGGTTAACTTAAATAGATATTGGATGAATTTGCATAAAAATCAATTCTGAGAACTTAATTAGATTTGTAATAGACTAATTTGATTTAATCATGGGTCTAATTAAAGGTTTAATTAAGTTTATAAATTAATGTAAGTCAAAATTAAAAGAATTAATTAAGTGCAAGGACTTAATTAGACTTTTAATCTGTTAGATTTTTTTTATTAAGGATTTAATTGATGAAAAATGAAGTTAAGAAGCTTAATTTGAGCTTCATTGAGATTATTGGAATTTTAAATGACCAAATTTAATTTTTCCAAGCTTAATTAGATGAAATCAAGGGTGAAATTGCAAGAAAATCAAAGTTTAATAGTCAATTAAATGCAAAATTAAAGAGATTCAAGACTAGGGACTTGTCTGCAAAAAGCGTGCAACATTGGGGGTTGTACCAAACTTTTCCAAGGACTATATTGAAGAAAATCAAAGTTTAAGGCTTATTTAGGGACTAAATTAAACAAATTGAAAAACAATGACTACTTTGAAAAAAGATGTCAGCTGTGAGGGATCTCAATTGATTTTTGACAAGGGCCTAATCACATAAAATTAATTAGTTTTGTCTCAATTAAAGACGTTTAAGCTTAATTTGAAACAAAAACTACCAAATTGAAACTTATTAAAATCGCAATTAGAAAACCCTAATTTTTAGGGTTTAAGCAGACAACTTGTCACTCATTTTTAATAAAGGAACAAAGTGACATGTCATTTTTCTCTATTTTATTGTCTTCTTCAGCCGAGAAAACTAATCGAATTACTATCTTTACGTGAATGAACGTGGCATTTCCTACCACCTCAGAGACTATAACCACCACCACCACTCGACTGAGAAACATCTCCTGTATAAGGATTAGTTATTCTCATCACATGTTTATACCTCATTTGGCTCAATCAACTCAACAATATCTTGTCCCTGATCAGCCTCCCCTGCATTTGACAAATTCAAGCTAATCAATGGTTCACCTTTCAATCAGTGAATATGGAGTTCTGGACCTCTAAATCAGATGAGACTTGATCTCATGTTAGATATACATCCCCTTTACAGGATCTATATCTTGGCTGGCTCCAATGACCTCCTATTTGCTACGGTTAATTCATGGAAAATGCACTTTCAATCAATCATTTTTGGCCATGTTTCATCCCAACTTTTTTATAGAAGTATCAAGAGTTTCTTAGACATCTAGAGAGAGGGAAAATAGAACAAAAAGGGAGAATAATGGTCTCTCAATAGAAAAGAGATAAAAAAATAGGAAAGAATTCCATATGACCTAGTTTTGGAAAAAACCATATTCAGGTCCACAAGTAGTTTCACAACCACGTTCCATTTTGAGGCTTTAAAAGGAGAAGAAATCATGGAGAAAAAAGGGAGGATCTGAGATAAAGTCATAGAGAAAAAAGAAAGGAAATATATAGAAATTAATAAGATACCTAGAATAGAATTGAAGAGAAAGTTATAAAGATTGTTTTGTTGAGAAAGAAAATGTGGAATCTAAATAAAAAGAAGTTGAAATTCAAGAAGAAAGAAGCAAACAATCTAGAGCAGGAAGCCACTTTCTCTTTGCAAGGTAAACTTTCAAACTTTGATGAGGAGGTAGAGCTCAATGAGCACACCCCTTCCTATTTTATTTTATCTTTTAAATGTTGCTCATAATGTTTGTTATGCATCCTTTAAAGTTTTTTTGTTAGTTTAAAAGCCATTATTTTTGTTTTGAATTATTTAAGCATGCTTTGAATATAGCTTATATAGGCTCAAGTATTGTTTAATTGCTTTGTTTTTGAAATGCTAAAATATGATAATGAAATAAAAAATGTTAGTAAAGAATGTTATTTTGCATGCTTTGATGTTTGGTTAATCAATTTTTGAAATCATTTCGAGATATGTTAAGTATTGAAGTTGTTATGTTTTCAATTGTTTTAGGTTAGCTTGTTGGATTTCTTGAAGTTATAAGCACTTGTTTGAGCTTCTGGACAATAAGTTTAATTAATAGAACAATGTTTATGCATAGAAAAATGTCTTTCTTTTTCTTGTTGTCATCATAGACTTTGCTTACTATTTTTGCTTTTGATTTTTGTTTCTAGTTGTTTTAATGATGTAAAGAAGTTGTTTTAATTTGCTAGGTTAAGTTTTGCTTTTTCTAGCTTTATTGCATTTTTTGGGTTAAGGCTTTGTTGTTCGGTTCCTAAGTTCGCTAACATTTTTGGGTTGATGTTCTTGCATTGAATATTGCATTAAGTCTTTGATTTATGTGTCATTTGATCATTTGTTAACTCTTACCACTACCAAAAAATTGACAAATACTAATAGAAACATTGATGAAATTTTTTTCATCGGTATATTGTGGTGCATTTACCGACCGAATTTTCCATCGTAAATCCATCGGTAAACACCAATAGAAATATTCTCACGGCATATACTGAGGGAATTGTAATGGAAAATGAATGAATAAAAAAATCCAAACAGTACAATGACATGTAAGTTTTACAAATGACCTTACCGACAGAATTAAACCGACGGTAAAATTCATTTGTGAATATGCTGATGGAAAAATTTCTTCAGTATATACCAACGACATTATGGAGAGTATTATAGTGAGATTCAAAAAGGCAAATCTTATGGTGATATGGCATTTCTACCTATAGAATTGCCGACGAAGTTACTATCGGAATAATTTCATCGGTCAATCCATTATTAATTTTTTATTTATGACCTGGCACTCGACCCTCCTCTCTCCCTCCCCCATTTCTACTTCTTCCTAGTGTATTTTTTCTGCAACAAACAACCACCCCCTCCTCCCCAATCTCAACACAACCTCCCATAACAAATCCAGCCACCACAATACTCAATTTGTCAGCATTCATGTTGTGATTCAAATTTTATTAAGGATTCTCCCCCTTAAATAAACAAATCTACCTGTTTTTTTTATTTGAACACAATTTTAAAATGTTTTGGTGTTTACTTGTTTTATAGTTTTTTCTCATACAAATTTGTTGTATGACTTTATGATTTGTACATGTTAGGGTTTGTTTTATATTTTGAAAAATTATATTTTTTTGTAAATTGATAAGACTTATGTTGAATTGCTGACTTGGGTGTTTTGTAATGAATTAAATAATGGCTAATTTAACGGGTCCGTTTTATATTTTATCAATTTTATTACTGAGTTGTAATTTTCGGTAAATGTGTACAAATTTGAATTTATGTAGATAATTGATAATGAATTAAGAAAAAAAATAAAATGAATTGAATAAGCTTGAGCTAAACTAATAATTTTGCAAATTTGTTTAGTTAACACAGTTAATTAATACATGTTGTCATTATTATTTTAAATAGATTTGATATAAGTAATGGATGATCGTTCATAAATGTATTAAGATTCACTTCAAGGGTTGTAGAGGATGGATTATTGTAATGAAGTTCAGGGTTTTATTAATTACACAATATCTAATCCGAGAGATATTAGTGGAGGCGGTATTAGATGTTCATGCAAGAGGTGTAAGAATAAAAAGTTTCTTGATCCAAATATTGTAACGATACATCTTCTACAAAAAGAGTTCATTGAGCAATACATGTTTTGGTATGCACATAGAGAACCATATGTTCCTCATGAGACCATGGTAGAAAGGATGATTGGGTCAACTTTTAATGCTAGCAATGTTCATGGAGTTATAGATGATAATAGTAATCCTTATAGGAATATGGTTATGGATATGATGAGAATGAATCAGGGTTATACCGGTTCAATCATAGATGAAGAACCTAATACAAATGTGACCAAGGTTTTTGATCTTTTGAAAGATTTTGATAAATCGTTATGGGACGGTTGCACAAATCACAATAAATTATCGATTGTTGCATATGTGTTCACATCAAATCAAATCAAGGAGTACAAGAACCCATCCCATCTGTAAAGCCGAGTGGTAATGGAGATGAGATCACAAATGGGTAGTACATGTGCATCCCTTTATTGGCCCTACAGTCCTGGGGACGACTAGCTTCCTCCTCCTCTAGAGTCGCCTCTATTCTAGTTTTATTGTATTTGAACATACAAATATTTAACTTTGTAATAACTATTTTATTTTTATATTAAGATAATTTATTTTTAAATATTGGAATTTTATATTAATTTAATGTTTTTAATTTTTTTCTATTTGTTAATAGATTTTAAAAAAATATTTTAAAATTATTATTGATGGGGTTATCAACGGACTTATTTTGTTGATATATTTCAGAGAGTTGGAAAAGAATTAAAGCCAATGCCAATGCTACTGTTAACTAATCGATGGAATCATTCCGTCGATATATTCTATAGAGTTGAAAAAGAATTACTACAAATGTTAACTCACCGACAGAATCACATACGATTCTCCTGTCGGTGATATGCTAAATAGTATTAAGGGAACTACCGATAAAATGAAGCAGGTAATTTGTTTTTTAGCCACACATGGTCCATTTGTAAAGCCATTGATAAATTTATTAACGATGGACTTACCAACAAACTATAAATTACAGACGAGCATTTTTCTAATGGACATTTTCTGTCTATGATCTCATTGGTAAAATAATCACAGACGGACTGTTAGTATGAATACCGACAAAAATATATGTCGATAAAACTGTTAAATCTGGTGGTGTACACATGCATACAATCTTTTTTTATTAATAATCTAAGATTCTCATGATTTTGCCAATAATGCTTATTTTTTTTCTTTTTTATGCTTTTACCAAACAAACCTCAAATAATTTCCAAGACATTTATAGACCATTTTAAAAATATTTGTGGGTCCCTAGCATGTTTTTCCAATAATTTTATTTAATATTTGGGGTGTAAAATTACACTGTAAGATATTGACCCGATATTAAATATATATGTTTTATCTTTAAAATTTCAGAAAATCCCCAAACAAATTTAAAAAAAAAATAAAAAAATATATGTTTTTATTTGTGTGTATACTATCAAACTCTAAAACTTTTCATACATATTTTATAAAAAAAATTACATCTTCATCATATTTTGAAAAAAAAAAATCAATGAGTATCACAACAAGTTTATGATTATCTATTAGGATTTGACCAAAATTTCAAAAACAAAAAACCATAAAAATCATTATGTTTAAATTTAGGATATGTATTTTTTTTATTTGTTTTTACTTTAGAATGGTTAAGTTCTTAGCCTAATAAGATAATGATCTTATTACTGATGGATCATATTGGAATCAAGTTTATGGTAAGCATTTAGCCCATGTTATAAGGATGATTATAATGTTTCAATGTTAGGCACATAACATTTCAGCCTAAGCCAGAAATAACCGTCCGTTAAGAAGATGGTCTGAGATAGGGTTTAAGAACAATTAGTTATTGAGTTGCCTAGTATAATAGTAGAAATGAGGGTAGATGATGAGAATGCCAAATGTCATATTTTTCTCCATTAATGTTTAGTATTTTATAATAATATGATGCCTAAATGTACTTATTATTCTTATATTTCGACTTAGGATGTAAATGGAGGCATTAATGGTGAAAAGAAATTAATTAGATGATTTTGGATAATTTTGACACAACTTTATAATTGGGGCACAAATCTGTCATCGAGCTCCAATTGGATGATCCAAAATGCTATGGAATCCTAAGGAAAAAATCTATAACTTTCATGTTTTGATGTTGGAGAGATACTGACAATATCAAGGTCGGAATTGGGCATAAAGACGTTGCACCTATGCCACCAACGTGCTGGAACGTCCTTAGGCATGCTGTGTTTGTTTCCTAGAAACTGGTTTTCGGAAAACCACTTTCCAAACTTTCCTATATTTGTTTGCCATTAGAAAAGTAGGTCAACAGAAAACACTTTCGGTCAATGAAAAACACTTTCTGGTGAAAGGAAAATTTAGCTTGGTTTTCAGGAAAGTATTTTCCTTTTATTTTGGGCAGAAGTTGTGAAAAAAATTAGAAATGTCATATTATTTGCTAATGATATCAAATTTGATCTTCAAACTTTTGATTGCGATATATATTTTGTTTTGAATATTTGTTTTTCAATTTCATCCCTTATAATTTAATTTTTATATTAATTTTGGTCCTTATTTTTATAATTGTTGTTTGCTTTTTCCTTATTATTTTTTAATTGAACTTTTTTATCTATCAAATTTAGTTCTCATTCTTTTGATTGTTACTTATTTTATTTTAAATAATTTATAAAATGTTAATTATTATTATTTTAATTTTTTCATCTTTTAATTTTTTTTTATTTTTTAGATTTGATCTCTATTATTTTGATTATTAATTATTTTATTTAAGATAATTTATGAAATTATATATTTTTTTTCAATTTTATTCCCATTCAACTTTTTAATTTGTAAGATTTGTTCCTCAATATTTTAATAAACTTGAAAAAAATAAAACATTAATAAGTTATTTTCTAGCTCATTTTCCATGACATAACCAAACACTAGAAAATGTTTTTCAACTTATTTTCCATTACACTACCAAACATTGGAAAATAATTCACTTTCCCGGAATTCACTTTCTAAAAGAAAACTACTTTCCAGCAAACAAACGGGGCAAATATGATGTGATTTATTTTTGAAAGCTTCTAGACTTGGTTTATAAATTGCAGTTGAAAATATCACTTTCCTTATTATATTACGACTCTATTTATTATTTAATAATTTTATTAAATATTCAGGTTTTATGATTATTATTGGAGATTATATATTTTTAAAAGATTTTGTAGGCTTCTAAAGAGAGAAAAAACATGTAAAGGAGAAAAAGGGAGATAAGATCATATTTGGTCTCCCCTTTCTCTTTTTTCTTCCTCTTCCCTATTTTCTTTATCTCCTTTATTATTTTGATGATGGTACTATGTAATTAAATTTGACTTGGTCAAAGTAAACGAAAGCCTCTAAATTAATAAAATTATGAGATCTAATTTGTTTTTATTGTTTACTTTATGCTTTAAGTGTTGAATGTTCTTCGATGCCTATTTATCATGATTGTCTCATTTAATTATTATGAGGCCTCTAGTTTATTATCCATTGTAATCTACTGTTAGGTTAGATATCATATTCATAATTGTTTGATCTCTATAATCTATGAAGTAACTAAGATTTAATGATTTACTATGTCAAAAATTAGTAAATCTTATGAAGAATTTTTTATTAAATTAAATGCAATTGCTTGTGCTTGTGTTGTTTAGTTTCATCAATCTCTCTAATTTTTAAGGCTACTACTAGATTAAAATTTAGGGCTTGTCTTAAGTTGTTTAGTAGTTAGAGTTAATTAGATTGTTTGTTTTCTAATTAACTACAACTTAAGAGAGATAGGAAAATAGTTCTAATGATGAATATTCAAAGTATGAATTAATATGTATGCATCGATGATCAATTGTAAAAGACCTGATGATGGATGTTGACTTTGACCAATGTTTGTTCTTTTGATTGATTTTGATGTTTTAATATGAGTTGTTTCTTGGTTATTTTTCTTTAGACTATTTTTGTTATACTCAACCTACCCCAATCATTGTTCACATAGCACAATATTAGGTTAAATACTCTTCTGAGAATGATCATTACTCACACTACTATATATTTTGTTAAAGAGTCTAGGTTTTATTTTGGTTGCCTAGGACAACACACCAGTAGAACTAAGAGCAGAAGTCGAACAAAAAAGTAATAGACAATGGAAGCAAGTATGTGTGTATTTGGCTTTACATTTTCTTTCCCTCCTAGAGCTTCTAGTTCAAGATCTTTTCCTCACCCTCTACCTTTCTATAAATTTTAATTTGTTGTTTAAAAAATATGTGTATGGAATTAAGTTAAATAAAATTATTGATTATGTATAAAATTTAGTTTATAATACTTTAAATTTTTTTTTTATTATTATTATTGTTGTTGTGAGTTTAGACTTAACAAAAATGCATTTGGAATTATAATAGCTAAGCGATATAAAAAGAGAGAGAGTGTGTGAAACGCGGACAAAGTTACTATTCCATTGTTGATTTTATCGGCAATATATATACACATCTTATCAGAAAGTTACAGAATGTTTGTGTATTTTTAACGGAATCTATAATGGAATAGTTTGTCGGTAATTAAGGAGATTTTTATCGGTGATTTCATCAGCAATGTTCACTCCTATAGAACTTTCAATGAAATCAACCATGGAATACTCCGTGGAAAATTAAGGTGCATTTATGATGGAATCATCGTCGATGGAATAGTCTATTAAAAATTAAGGTTGCTGACGGACTTTCTACCAGAATATGGGTGGTAAAATCTAATTTTCTGGGGTGAATATTCTATCAAACATTTTGTTGGAAAAGAAAGTAGCCGACGGAACGCGAATCCCTTACGAGCAACTTAGCAACATGTTTCATTCCATTAGTACTTTAATTGCCGACAGAGGTTTTCAGTTGCCATTTCAGCTCATTACTAAAATGGTGCTATGGACCCTTCAGTTTCAAACTAAGAGATAAGCAGCAGATAAATGACCGAAAAAGGAAATTAAAGAAGATTGCCAATTAGGTATAACTATGGGAATGACAAATTGAATAAATGAAAGTTGAATAAATGAAAGGAAAAAAAGTAGAACGAAGCTTGAGAAGTTTTGTGATTTAGGGTTTTTTTTTTTATATTTTCTAACCAAGTTTTTTTTTTCTATTTTAAGGCTATTAATTGGTTTTTTAAAAGGTTTATATGGCATTTATTGGGTGTTTTTATATGAAAAATGATTAAAAATAGTTTTTTTGGTCCGAAAGTCAAAAACCTAACTTTCTAGTCTAAAAATAGCTGAAAATTAGGTAGTTGGTAGATAACTGACTATTCGCT
>Ga0325405_1000909_pt1 | contig 29344 bp, 22 predicted proteins | sample PopdelMetagenome_21_FD_205663 | JGI IMG/M metagenome (GOLD analysis project Ga0325405, IMG submission 205663) | Populus deltoides microbial communities from Bellville, Georgia, United States - Xylem-Control-R2 | ecosystem: Host-associated > Plants > Phyllosphere > Stem > Wood/Secondary xylem... | reverse complement strand
GATGGTGGCAACTTCTTTACTATAAAGAAAACTGTTTGTGCTTTATGATCATGAATTCTTATTTATTTACTTCTTTTTGTAAAAGAGAGTTAAATAATAAAGGGTTTTTCTAGTGGGTAATGATTGTTTTTTAGAATGTATTTTTCTAGTAAATATATTAAAATAATAATTTTTTTAAAAAAATTATTTTTAATATCAAGACGTAAAAACAATATATGAAAATACTAAATTAATTTAAAATAAAAAAAACACAAAAAAATTCAAATTATTTAAAAAATACAAGAATAAATAGGTTTAAGTGGTCATTGTCTGATGAAGATTATTTTATTTGCCATTGCTCAACTTTTGGAGACAATTTTTTCTTTTGGATTAAATTTAAGATTTGTGATTCTACTTTATGTCTTCGTCATGCTATCTTTTACAGGACTTGGACCTATGACTTTTATATAGAAATGTTAATCCTCAACAACTAATTAATTACTTAGGGAAGGAAAGTAGGATTCAATGAAAAAAAGATTCAGCTCATCGCCTGAATAAGTTACTAATTAAAGTTTTTTATTTAATCAAGAAACTAATCCACATCTTAATGCTTTCGGCACCTCCGCTGGCTTGCCACCACTTCCTGGGCTGTATTAAATTGAACAGGCTGCAGATTTCTTAAGCAGAGCAGAGCCCAAACGATCTTCTCACAAAACCCTACTCTTCGTGCTCTTTCATCCATGGCTGCTCTAGTCTATGCCATCCACATAGCTACTCTTTCTTTTGCTCAACCACATCAGTTTTTATAGGTTGAGGCACTGAATCGTCTCGTTTATCATTTTTGAATAAAAATTATTTTAAAAAATAAACACAATCACATTTTCAAAACATACTCAAAGTGCGATGGAATAAACTAAATTATAATCGAGTTTACGTCACTAAACTATATAAAATCCGATGAAATAAACTGTAATAAATTAAAAGAACTTAATAAAATAATATTAGTTTGATCAAATAATTAACTTAACTGAATCATCCCAATGACCTAGGAGTAAATCCAAAAACCCAGTGATCTAAACCCCCAGACCAGGTTAGTTCCCGTACAGGTTTGATAGCTTTGCTCAAGAAAACTACAGCGACAATAAGGGTTACCTGCCAGGGCAGGGGAGATGAGTACCTTAAAAGAACTGGGCTTATTGTATTATTGGGCTCATATGGGCTTGCGCTTATAATTTATTGGGTTCACTAGTATGATTTTCCCTTCCTCTCGAATGATGAACCGCCATGACATCAGCCATTTTCCCTTACTCTTCCTTTCGAATTAACGATGAGAATGGCGTTTAATTTTTTATATGATATTTAAAGAGTATATAAATTTGAATATGAATTAAACACACACACTTAGAATTTTTCAAAAATAATTTATGATACTATGTTGATTGTTGATATAAAAATATATCATTAGCACTGTTTGTAATATTTCATATCGACGAGTGAGGAGTTGGTTACTGATCTTATTAGTAGTTCTGGTTGCTAATTTATAAGATATGTTTTGAGACCATGCGTGGTCACTAAGAACAAATCCGTGAGGGCGGTAAGGTCCAAAACAGATAATATCTAACAGGTTGGGCCGGACTGTTATATTATTGATATTTGATAAATTTGTTTGTAAACCTTAAGACTAGCATTTTCTTTTCATTTAAAAATTATCTCAAATAGGATCTTTGTGCACATTTTATTGATGTAATTTAATGCTTCATGATGTTTTTTAATCTCTAAAGTTTTACATCCCTAAATTATATATATAAAAAACAAGTATTTTTAAGTTCTCTTATTATAATTCTTTTAACTGTAGAGAAAACTCGCGAAACTTTGATAATTTCTGTAATATATATAGAAAAAAATCTAAATACAGTAAAAAAAATAAAAAAATCTTAATTAGTAACTTCTAGGCTAATTAAATGACGTTGTCTTTTTAATTACATAGATAATATAGGCTTTAAAATATATTGGTAAAATTTAAACTTGATTCAACCATTATTATTTTTTAAAAAGAAAACAAGGTCCCTTTACACATACAAATTTCTCCATGAGCTAATGCAGAGTAAATTTGATACACGTCATGTTGGTCAGTTGAGTGATTTGGCTTGATATCACCTTAATATATCCAGAATCTTTTTGTGTAACCGTTATAACTGTCTAACTCGGGGAAAAAAAAAAAACCCTATATATTCACCCTTTTCGTGCTCTATTTCTTTCTGTACCTCTCAATCTCTTCCGATTTTTTTTGTTCAAAATTTCTCCTTGGCTCATTAATTGTGTAGTTGAAGCTAAAAGGATTGCCTCCGTAAGTCCGTTCAATCTTTCCCTTGTAATAAAATCTTGCACTTTGATGAGATGTAGCTGAGTTTAAATTTCTCCTCAATCTTTTGTAAATCATCCGTACGCATCTGGGAATCAGATATGCATTTTTCTATCATGCAATTTCTCTGTTTCTAGTACAACCCGTTAATGCATAATGCAGAGAGAGAGAATTAAAGGGTCCCATAAGATTTGGAAGGGTGTGTAGGTTTTCTATGTCAATATCATCAAATGCCAATGCCATCATGGAGGGTGGTATCATAGGGCTTAGAGTCCTTCCCAACTTAATTTGTATGCTGTCACGTTCATCTCCTACGAAAATCGGGCCCGAGACCTTTTTAACCTTTTGTTTGAAAGAAAATAGAGAGAGATCCATCAGAGAGGAATGATTCATGAAGAGGGAAGGATAGAAAACCTATAATAATACCTTCATGTTGATTACTTCCATCAATTTTTGTACCATCCCACCACCATAGAAAATTGATACTTTTCCTCGTGATAGTGCATATACAGTTTGGTATTTTGGTGCGTTTATCGGTGCACACTTTTCCTATTGAAAGAGACATTGCTGCTTCTTTCTTTTTTTTTTTCCATTGAATGTTGATTACTTCCCATGTCCGAGGATTTCCAATCCATGGTAGTAGTATCTTGAACGTTTTTGTTTTGGCTGTGCAGGAGTTTCTACTGAGCGATGTTATTAGATCATGGTAAGTAGTAACTTGCCCTGAAAGGTATCTATGATCCCCATTCTGCAAAATGTTCGATTGTAACTACAAGTCACAATATATTGGTGGCCAGAAGGAGAAATTTGTAAGGTACATTAGATCCCCTTGTGTTCATCTTTATTATTGTTGCCTTCTTTTACTGGTCTTGAGTGTTTTGTAGTAAATAGCAACAACCTATCTGTGTTTTTTTTAATGAATTATATCTAACTCAATGCTGGCTTGTTTTGGGAACTTGTAGGTTGGATGATTTTGATACATTATCAGCGACTTCTAATAAGAAAGGAATGAAGAAATTGAGATTTAATTTAGATGGTTCTAACATAGCTGGCCATGGAAAGAAAAATGCTTCAAAATCCCTTAGGTATGGGGTGAAAAGAGGATCAGAAGGAATGTTAACAATTGGACGATCACTTAGAACAGGAGTTACTCGCGCAGTGTTTCCAGAGGACCTCAAGGTGTCTGAGAAGATGATTTTTGATCCTCAAGACAAATCTCTTCTGTTATGGAATAGGCTCTTGATCATATCATGCATTTTATCAGTATCTGTTGATCCTTTGTTCTTTTATCTTCCTGTCTTCAACTATCGGATGGCCTGTCTGGGTATGGATACAAATTTAGCAGCAACAATTACAACTATGAGGACACTACTTGATGTTTTCTATCTGATTCGCATGGCTCTTCAGTTTCGAATAGCCTATGTTGCACCATCATCAAGGGTTTTCGGACGAGGTGAACTTGTGATTGATCCTGCACAGATAGCCACCAGATATTTAAGCCGTTATTTTATTGTTGATTTTCTCTCTGTGCTACCTCTGCCTCAGGTTTGAGACTTACTTCTCTTCTTTCTGGCATTATTGCATTCTTTTTTTTCCATTGAATGTTGATTATTTTATCGTTTTTCCTCCCCCTTTTTGTTATGAATAAATGTCATTGATTCTATATGGTATCTGTACATACTAAAATTATCTTCATCTGCAGATAGTGGTATGGAAATATCTTAATAATAAAAAGAAGGGCTCGGAGGTGTTAGCTACTAAGCAGGCATTGCTAATTATTGTTTTTCTTCAATACATCCCAAGGTTTGCTCGCTTTTTGCCTTTGGGGTCAGACCTGAAAAAGACCGCCGGCTCCTTCGCTGAGAGTGCTTTTGCTGGTGCTGCGTACTATCTGCTTTGGTACATGCTTGCCAGTCATGTAAGTAATTGCTGTTATGCAGCTAGGTTTCAGTAGTCCTGTTTGGTCTTCGGATATTTGGATACGAGTAGCAGCATTTTTTTTACACCAACATTTGTAAAAGTTCTAAGGAAATCAAGAAGATAATCACCGCAACAAAGTTCGGTTAGTTTCTGTGGACGTGATGTTCTTAACTTGAATAAATGTAATGCGAGGGAAATGGCTCCAAATCCTAAATGTTTCACAATGGATTTATGAACTTTCAACATGATTGTCTACTGATTCTAGAACCTAAGTTTCTTAGTTTTCTCTTAAAACAAATATTACTAGAATATATTAAAGATGCCTGTGGAGCAATTTATCAAATTTATCTGACCAGACTCAGGTCCAACTTTACAGATAGCAGGTGCTTTCTGGTATTTACTAGCCATTGAACGCAAAGATACATGCTGGAGAGAAGCTTGCATTCTAAGTGGGAAATGTAACATAGACTTCTTGTATTGTGGCAACAAAGCACTGCCAGGTTTCCACGGTTGGCGAAGGATAAGTGATGAGGTTCTTGGAAACAAATGTTCTGTCAGCGAAGATGATAATCCACGATTTAATTATGGAATCTATTTCCAGGCTATGTCATCAGACATTGTGTCATCCAGGAACTTTGTCACCAAATTCTTTTACTGTTTATGGTGGGGCCTGCAAAATTTGAGGTATCTTGTGTAACTGATCTTTATGTTCATAATACATGAGGAGATATTAGCAAATCTCTGTTGCATTTTCAACAAAATTCGAGGTATCATGATTCTGCAAAAAGCTTTCCTGTTCAATTCGTCAAAATTTGAGTCTAGTCCACTGAGCTATACGCGCACAAGAATCAAAAGAACATAATAAGTTACAGCAATGAATTTGCTGTTTTTTTTTTCCAGCCTATATCAGAGTAACATGGATTTCAATATCTATAGTTTATAGAAACTTCTCAGTCCAGTAGTAATAGTCAATGTTGGAGAGCATTTTGATTTTTTATTTATCAACTACTTATCCTTCCGAGCTATGATCAAGTATTCTAAGAAAACTATAAACTTTTCTGAGCACATAAATTTAGTCCACATGTTCAGGATTTGTTATGAAGATTCTTTGGTTTGAACAATCATTTACTTCCCAACTGTTGTCTGTGCATTCATCTTTAAAATTGATGTTGAAATTTGAATTCAGAAATTATTTCTGTTATTGGAATTTTATTTACTTGAAGCATTTGGTGTTTTTACCTCTTACAGTACACTTGGTCAGGGCCTACTAACAAGCACCTATCCTTTGGAAGTTATCTTTTCTATACTATTAGCTATTGCTGGGCTTATCCTCTTCGCACTTCTGATTGGAAATATGCAGGTATGTTAAAATTTCCACTTCTATGAATGCTCGTGAATGTTTGTTTGTTTCAGATGCCTCCAATATTTTTTTTTTTAATCAATGCTGAGCCTACTCATGTCATTGAATTCGTGTTATAACCTTATTGTGGACTGTGATTTTAGCTGATCTAACCAGTGTAATTGATATTGATCCACTTTAGAATTCATCAAACAGAAGAAACAGCATTGAATAATGGTACTGATATTTGAGCTCTCTTGTGGTTGCAACAGACCTACCTTCAGTCTCTTACTGTTCGTTTAGAGGAGATGAGGATTAAAAGGCGTGATTCTGAGCAGTGGATGCATCATCGCTTGCTTCCACAGGATCTTAGAGAGCGAGTTAGGCGCTATGATCAGTACAAATGGTTGGAAACTCGTGGAGTGGATGAAGAGACTTTGGTCCAAAGTCTACCAAAAGATCTTAAAAGGGATATCAAGAGGCATCTCTGTCTGAATTTGGTCAGAAGAGTAAGTATGGTTTTATTCTTTAGTGTTGTCTTTGATGCTCCTTTGGTTTGCTTTTTTCCAATATTTTTTGTGGAAATATGTCTTTGAACATGGTGGTTATGCAGGTCCCTCTATTTGCCAACATGGATGAAACATTGTTGGATGCCATCTGCGAGAGACTGAAGCCAAGTTTGTATACAGAAGAGACTTACATCGTCCGTGAAGGGGATCCAGTTGACGAGATGCTTTTCATCATTCGCGGACGCCTGGAGAGTGTAACTACAGATGGTGGAAGGAGTGGATTTTTCAACAGAGGTGTATTGAAAGAAGGGGACTTTTGTGGTGAGGAGCTTCTGACTTGGGCACTGGACCCTAAATCTCTTGGTAATTTGCCATCATCAACTAGGACAGTGAGGGCATTGACTGAGGTAGAGGCTTTTGCCTTAGAAGCTGAAGAGCTGAAGTTTGTTGCATCTCAATTTAGGCGTCTTCATAGCAGGCAGTTGCAACACACCTTCCGTTTCTACTCTCAGCAATGGAGGACTTGGGCTTCCTGCTTTATCCAAGCTGCTTGGCGCCGGTATTCCAGGAGGAGAGCAGCAGAACTTCGTCACCTAGAAGAAGAGGAGGAGGAGGTGGATTACGACAAGGAAGATGACGATGAAAGGGCATTAGTTGAGGAAAATGATGGCTCTGCTAGACTAGGTGCAACAATCCTTGCTTCACGCTTTGCTGCCAATGCTCTTCGTGGACACAGGCTTCGCAGCTTGAATTCCAGAGCCTTGATGAAGCTGCAGAGGCCTCCAGAACCTGACTTCAGTGAGGAGTAATAAGTGGAAGCAGGGATGGTTTTATCTATCTGGATATACTTATACATATTTATCATTGGAAAGTCAACCTGTTCAACCAAATTATGTTATATTTTGTATTGTTAGCAGCAGCGCCTTACAAATTAGCTGTGGTGTACCTTAAATAAGGTTATTGAAACATCACTTGGGTATATTAACATGTTAAGTCCGTTGTCTTACATCTATAAGCAAACCACTCATAGTTTGTTTTAAATTTGTCCATCTCATTAGTAAGATTTGACACCGTGCATGCAGATTGACTGTCGACTCTCTATAAGAATTTGAACAAAATTTCAACCAAGAAAGAATGAAAATCCTTGAACAAATTCAAGAACTTGTATTCTTTCCCAGGTCGAGTAATAATGTTTGAGTTGCCGAGTCTTATAGTTCATTTCTACTGTTTTCTTACCGGGGCAATGATACAGAAATCAGAAGTCAAGCAAACATCTGGCCAAAGCATGATGAATCTCATAATTCTTGCAATATTTTATGTGCTCCTATCAAATTAGGAGCATTTCTTTCCAAACCAAAGGGTTAAACAGTAATGGGCTCAGTTGAGCATTGCATTCTGCAACTAAGCAGAGAATAGAACATGACCAAAGTTCCTGTGCGTTCTTTACAATAGCCGCGTCTATGTGCCTTGCTCACTTTATCAAAAGATATACATAAATGAAATTTATGAAAGGAAACTAGGATTGAAGTGGGTATAAAATATATAGAGTAGGAAAAGATGAAAGAAAGAACAAATCAATCTCCAACACCGAAAACTCGCGTGAAACTTCTCTGCTTGACTTTCAATAAGCATCTGATGTGTGCTTCTCTTCTTGCTGCTGCTAACTCAATTGCGCCAATCAGAAGATGTTTCAAGTTCAACATCTTCTTCCTCCCAAGTGGCAGACTGCAATACCAATCATGCAATTAACATCATGGAATTTCAAGTGATCTTTTTATTGTCATACATTGTTGATAGCAATATATCAAGCAATTGGTAGCTAAAGGAAGCAGGTCCAACTTGTATGGAAAAGCAAATACATACCTGCGTATCACACTCTCTGCTACACAAGAGTATGAGCCATCTGCTTGTTTAAGCATCACCTGCCAAGGCCCTGCACATATTCTGATTTGGATAAGAGACATAGAATAAACTATTCAAACCTGGATCAGGTAAAAGGAGTGTATTGATATTGATGGAAATCAGAGAATTATTCGTAGAAAAGAACCATCAGTTACTGCATAGAAGATATAAAGGTGAACATGTCTTTGAAATAAGCAGGGTTGGGATGGCTTGGAGGAAGCTATTGAAGGCTAGCCTATCTGTTGCATGAAAAACGATCACCTAACTCAAGCCTTAGATACATAGCAGTTCGAGCTGTGCCCTTCTTTCTATATTCAAGTGAAGTACACTTACTGAAAACCACGCATGATTCTGCTTAGGAACTAGGATGAGGTAATCTACATCCAAATCATATATGTGAACATATCATGCCCCTAAAAGCAATCATCCATGAACAGTCTGTTCAGGATTAGTAACATCAACTTATTGTGCCAGAAGAGCCTGAAAAGAAGCACCAAAACAGAGCTGTTAGGCCAAGATGGTAGGAAAACAGCCTTTTCCAAATTAATAATGCCAACCAAGCTTTATCCATGAAATTTTCACAATAAACTACATAACCAAGATCAGAGATGGTACAAGAACTAGTATTAATAAAATCAAGATTTATTTCTTATATTATTACTACTACTACCATCTACACGTTTTGTGGCCTTCAAACAAATTATTATAAATTAGAAATGCAAAGGTTGATTTAATTTTGTATTTTCTTGGTGCTGGTAGAACACTGCATTAGGATATCCTGTCAACTGGGTTTGAAGAAAAGATCAGAACACATGGTTATCCTTTAAGACTTAAATTCAAAGAAACATGGTGTGCTTTCTAGACTCCTTTCCTTGTCATCAGAACTCAAACGGTTCTTATTCACTGGCTTATTGGTATGGCGTTTGAGTGCGATTGGATTAGCTGTTAAGAAAAGGCATTTTGTTTTTTCTCTGGAGTTATTCCCGCACCAAAACCTATCATGGAACACTTTCCTGACATGATGAAGCACTTTCCTTTTGCTTTTGCTGTTCAGGAATTATTTTATAAAGCGGTTAGAATTATATTTTTTAAAAATTAAATTTTTTTTTATAATTTTAGATTATTTTAACATGATGATGTTAAAAATAACTTTTAAAAATTAAAAAAATTATTATTTTAATAAAAAACACTTTAAAAACAATCTTCACACACTCCATAATAGTTACTTGAACGTGCAAGCAAAGCAGATCTTCAAAAATATTCCTTCCATTTTCTATCATTGATCTTTTATTCGTCCTCGTCCATTGATGGGCAAAAAACGATAAAGAAAAGCTTCCTCAAACGCACTATGCTTCTATATATATATATATATATATATAAACAGTAAAAAGAAGAAAGCAATGGGAGGAAGAGGCTACAATGGCTTAACTTTGTCGATAATATTCTCTTACCTTTCCCACTTTTCATGGCTGCTTCATCGAATCATTATTATGTGCATTTGTTTCTTCACGCGCCCTTGCATTGGATTTCTTTTATATATTAGTAATGTGGAAATGAAAGAAATTACAATTTCTATTTCGTAATAGCCAAATCTTACATGTTATACAAGAATGGATTTTTATAAATTGAGAAGTTTGGTGGCGGTTATTTTTTAAAATATTTTTTATTTAAAAATATAATAATTTTTTATTTTTTTAAAATTTATTTTTGATATCAATACATTAAAATAATATAAAATTATAAATAAATAAATAAAAACAAAAAATTTAAAAATTTTTAAAATTACTTTTTAAACACAAAAACAAAAACTCTATCATCATTTTTTTTTCTTTTAAATAGCAACTTTGAAAACATAAATATAAAACTTGTTTATTTTTGTTTTTATGTTTTCAACCACAACAATAATAAAATAACCAAGGTTTTGATTTGCACAGCAAATTAATACCATTCTTATTTTTATTTTTATAAGCATCTTTAATAAAAATTAAAAAAATTAACTTTCCATTTGTTATTTTGTACAGCAACATCTTTCTTTCGGAAAATGATATTGATTTTTTGTAATTTTTCAAGAGGTATTTCTGAAGTAAATAGTGGTTAATAGAGTAATTCGTAATTATAGTTTTTGAATTAAACAAGTAGTCTGGAAAATAAATATTAATTTATATTTTTATAAATTTAAAAACAAAAATGAAGAATAAAAACAGTAAATGATATAAAAAACCACCCCTTACTTTATATAACAATTTATTCTATTTGAAACGATATATATATATATATATATATATATATATATATATATATTATGACTTGAATCATGGCCTTTAATTAGAACCCAATAGCAAAAACCCAACCCCAACTCAAACCTTATTACTATTATATTTTAGAATTGGTTTTGAGGAGAAAAAAAGAAAAAGATTTAAGAGCCCCAAAACTCTTGTCCATCCTCGGGTGATGTTAAAATTGCCAGTCAAAGTGAAAGTCCAAAAGAGGGACACGTGGAGTTATACGAGCTCAAACAATTCCTCGACCGTTTTTCTCTCTGCTAGCCTACTGCAACACAAACACTTGTCTCGTCTGTGTTTTGCTCCAAAAAACTCAGAGATTATGGAGTTCAAGAAGTCCCTCTTTTGCCCTAATTCTCCCTTTGTACGTACTTTTCTCTCCCTCTTTCTTCTCTTCCCTCTACCCTGCAACTCTCCTTTCCTCTCCTTGTCATTTCCTTCGATTGCTACTCTGTTCAATTACTCTTTTTTTACTCGTGAAATCTCTGTTTGGTTTGCTGGAAAGTGAATTTCTTGAAGCCCATGTACTTTTCTATTCTTGATATATTCTCCTTCTCGGCATTCTCTCTATTGTAATTTCCCATTTTTTTTTATTTTTTTTTTCAGGTATGGGAGGGAAACACATTCTCGGAGTGTTTTGATAATTTATATCCTTACCTTTTTTTTAATACATATTGAGGTTTTGTATGTAATGTAACGGCTTCGTCTATTCTATATATAAATTGCTTTTCTTTAACATGCTTACAGTTCCAGGATTCGGTGCGAACGTGGTGACCATTGTTATAATTTTGGTGCTCGCAATTACTCGAAGCAATGCCAGTCGAGTTCCCAGGGTAGATTCTTTAACGTTTGATTTATTAGGTTGTTGAAAATGTAAAAGAAAGGAAAAACCAAGTAAATAAATGAGGGTTTGATGGCCCAGTTGGTTTGTTTAACTAAAATATTACTGGAAATATGAGTGTTCCTTTTGAAAATTCACTCGAATAACTTTTTTTTTAGCCAGCCAAGGAACCTTCTTGGATGATGGATCTTTGTTAAACGTATCTTCTTGATTATTAAAAAAATCTACTTTCATTTGTTTCCTTAAACTTCTTACATTGTTTCTGTACTGTAAAACCCACGTGTTGAACATGAAGTTGGCAAACCTCTTGATGCTTCACACTTCACTTTCTGTTATGACTTTCCATCTTCTTCTATTTTTTTCCCCTTTTTCTCACCGAATTTGAGTAGGGTCTCTAGATTCTCCCTCAAATTAGTTGTTAAAACTTTAATGGATTAATATTTTTATAGTAATTGTGCAGATAAGTTGTACAGAAAAGACTGTTTTTCGTTTTCTTCCTTTCCTGGGAGCACTTGTCTCATTTATGGACTTGATTTTGCTTGTGAATAAAGAACTTCATGGAAACTTTATTGCATATCATGAGTGGCTTTTCAGAAGTTCTCAATTGATAGTCTGGGTAAGCTTTTCTAATCTCAAGCTGCTTGTTTTGCTGCCATGAACTCTGTTGCTTTAACTCAAGATTTCTTTCGTAAATTCATGCAGACAGTTATTATAATATCATCTATGTGTGCCTGCTTACATGATGTTTTTTGCAACCGGTTCCTATGTTTCTGGTGGATCATGAAATCAATATTAGGAATCCTTCATCTGCATAGAACATTTGGTTCAATGGAGGTAATACTATTTCCATTTTTATTCCCTCTCTCCATGTTGCCGAATCCTAGATTCCTGATTGATTTATTGTGTTGCTTTTTGTTACGTTGGCTAATTGTTTTGTTCAGAAATTGTAGAAATCAGATATCTGTGTTTATTTTTTCTCTGCAAAACAGAAATCATAAATTTGTAAAATTCTTCAAAAGTATGTATGGTGTTTAGACTCTTAGGCATGCAATATTTCTTTCTTTCCTGGTAAGTGGAAGGGCGAGCTTGAAACTTCTTTGGCTGCAGGTCATGAAATGCCTTAAAGACAGTTGTGTTGTTTTGTTAGATGTCATGTTTGGCATATCCATCAACATTATCAGGATAAAACGGGCATCTCCCAAGAGCAGGTATCACTAGTCAATTGTTTGCTTGTAGCATCCTTAAATAATGGGAGCCTCATCTTGTCTCCTATTTCCCCTTGAGTGTTATTCTGTATATACATGAATGCTTGACCTTGTCATTTTTCTAATATTTATTTCTATTGGCCATACTGTAACTTGTAGTTCAATGGAAGACCCACTTCTTTCTGTGGACACAGACATCGAGGAGGGTTTTCATGGAGACTCTGTAAGTAATTTGTTGTCTTTTTAAATTTCCTATGTAAGATCTGTGCTTTCTTTTTTCTTCTTTCAGAACTTAAAATTGTTAAATGGGTTACAGTCATAGTTGTTTTGATGTATAATTTCTAAGTATTTCTGCGAAGGCAATGTATAGCTAATCATTGTAAGCTTTGTTGTTGCAACACTTCACAATTCGAACGACACCACTTTATACACACACACACACACACACACACACACATTTTTTCTTATGCTGCTTAGAAACTTCATCTATTTTAAATTTTTGAAATTGTGTTTCCTGCTAGTCCTTCCCCTAACTTTTTTCTGTAGCTACTTATTTTTTCAATTTGTGCAGTTGTTAAAATATGGCCAGAGTTTGTTTTAATTAGTTCTCTATCTTGTATAATACAAAACCTGAACCCAAATTATATACAATATTTTTGCAAGCCTGGTCAGCATATGAACCTACCCTCCTTGATTGCTTTATTGGATATCTTGGCTATGATAAGCTCATAGTTTGTTGGATCAGGATGGTACATTGCATTTTGGATTACTCTGTTTGTCTTTGGTTTTCTTTAAGAATCAAATCTCCTTTTGGAAAAGGATGATATCACTGTTTCCTTTCTCATGAGTAATTCAGTGTCAATTACATGATTGAGTCGAGGCTTGTGTATATAGTAAGATGCTTCTCTATGGTGCTGATTGTTAGTTTTTTTTCTCCATTGAAACTAAAAAGTAGTGATTATTTGTGCCTCATGGTTCTTCAAGGGAAATGCTAAGAGCTATTGGGATCACATGACATTCAGAACTATCACTTCTGTGATGAATCATGGAGTCATAAAGCAGCTTGGATTTGATGATTTACTTTCGCTACCTAATGACATGGAACCTTTTACCTGTCATGATAAATTGTCAAGCTGCTGGAGAGTTCAGCTGAGCAGTCCTAACCCTTTCTTCTTTAAAGCAATCTTTTGTGCATACGGATGGCCGTATCTTTGTCTTGGTCTGCTTAAGGTAATTTAATTCCTTCAACATGAAGTCCTGTTATGTTATAATGCTTATATGCTAATGATGCTGATTCTGGTTTTAGCATAATTGTCCACTCATTCGTTAGATAAATATGGAGAGCGTGATTTTCATTTGAATTGTGAATTACTGATATAACTCTTTGTTTTAAGGTCCCCTGTGTTAGTTCTCCTTTTCATCATACTGATTTTGTCTCAATCATTTGATTCACCTACTGAAGGTTCTCAACTAAAACCCCCTCGCCACTGATGATGAAAACATATTCTTGAAAATATGTAGAATACAACACCCATATTTGTGTCTTGAAACATAATAGAAATATGTTTTTTTCCCATTAAAACCCTCAGAACCCAAAAGAAAAGGATGAAAAGAAAATATAAACCAAGAGTTTGGATGGTGGACTACACAGTACTTTTGAGAGCATTTTGAAATTAGTTTGGCTAACAAATGTTTTACTTTTGTCAAAATCTGCAAGCATAAGCTCTTTGATGATGAAATTATGCTTCACTAGAGGAAAATACATCTAAAGAAAAATGATGAATAATTTTCTATTAAATAACTTTCAAGCATCTGAGAGCATCAGAGTATAATATGTATGTTTATGATGAAAATTTTAACTTTTCACAGGTGTTCAATGACTTTATTGGTTTTGCGGGACCACTGCTTCTTAATAAGCTCATTCGGTTTCTTCAGCAAGGTTTCCAGTGTTTGATCATTTTTTTTTTTAACTTGTAGTTATTCCAACTTTGAAACAATGTCTATAGGTTTATGCTCTCACAAAGTTTTTCTCTGGAACTCTGTCAGTCACTTTATCTCTCTCATTTAACTTTTAATTTTGCAGCAATTACTTATGATGCACATGCATTTTCCTTTTTATTTTATTAAATTTTATGCTTAGTCATCCTTTTGGCTTTCCATGGATGGAAAAATGCAGTGACAATTATTTACTGCTTCTCAGATTCTATGCGATGGGACGGCTATCTTCTTGCGTTATCTTTGGGCCTCATCTCTATCTTAAAGTAAATCTTTCTCTTGGTATTAATTGTTATATCATTATTTTGTCCTTTTCTTTTTGTACCTTTTATTCCTCTTCCCCACTGTGATTGAATTCCAAATGTAATATCATTGTTTCTCTTTGCTTCCTGTTTTTTTAAAGTTCTGATTAAAATAGGACTAGCATGCAGCCTAGAAGCAGTTTTCCAGATAAAAAAAACCCTTTAGAATTATATATTTTTCAATCATATCTTTTGTTAATTTCTCAGGAAAGGATTGATATAAGTAGAACACATTTCTTATTCTGGTAGTTGTCAACCGATAGCTATCATGGGAACTGAAAGGCTTTTCCAAACCAGGATCATGTTTTTTTTTTTTCCCCTCATCCTGCAGCAGATAGCTTTTTGGATCAGCTTCATATCTGCATGGTCATTTGGACCAAACATTAAACCTTGACAAAGTGACAAAGGCATAAAGTTTCTTTTTAATGTTGTCTCTAATGCTGTTTCTTGTCCCAATTTTCAGATCCTTTTTTGATACACAATACTCATTTCATCTTGGAAAATTGAAGCTAAAGCTACGATCTAGTATCATGACAGTAATTTATCAGAAGGTAAATAATAATTATTCTCCTGTTTGTGTCTCTTTATGAATGTATGCAATTCAGTGAATATTAGTAGTCTTGTTTGATTGGACTGAGATCAATGTATTGATCTTTAATGTGAAATTAATACCTATTGAAATTAGTTTTTCACAAACTTTGTTATCTGTGAAAAATGTTACTCAAACTTTTCAGAAATAAGCTATTTGCTATAACTGTGATTACCAGCCTTCTTGCTTCCTTTGTGACAAGTTCTTTGTCCCGTTGAAACTTTATAACAGTCACAAGTTATTTTTTCAAGCAATCACAAATTCACCATCTCATTTATTGTAATTTCAGTAAAATTTTCCAAATTTATTTTGAACTCATAATCAAAAACAATTTTGAAATTGTGTATGAAAACTGATTAATTCATGAATAACAGTAATTATTCTTCTTCTTTTTATTTTGCTGTTCAATTTCTAACCTCGTGGGTAGCAATTGCTAAACACTTTTTTTTGCTTGTGGATTATCATTTTCTGTATTTCATCATGCTCTTTCCATTCATATTTCATACCTTTTATTATAATACAATTTCTTGAAAAAGTAAGATAATACTATCAGCACACCTGGAAAAAGGGTTTCCTGGTTGGCAGAGAAGTCTTTTATACCATTTGGCTAACATATGGTATTAGATTGCCCAATTTCTCACTTGCAACACCATAGATTTTAACTGTAGTATTTTTTCATTCTCAAGAAACAAACAAAAAAATCTAGTCTTTGTTTTGGAAATGGCAGAAAATCCTTCCTAGATGGCTCAAGGCTTCTCTTGCTCTGGATGGATAGCCTGTTATTTTATTATTTGTTTTGTCCTTTGACTTGTGTCTTCAATTTTCTAAGCAGGCTATGGCTTCCACTGCTTATAATCACTATTACATTCACTGTTACTTTTACTTTAGGTTCTATGTGTTACCCAATCAGAGCGATCGAAATTTTCTGAGGGGGAAATACAGACATTTATGTCAGTAGATGCTGATCGAACTGTCAACTTGTGTAACAGTTTACATGATATGTGGAGGTAAGAACATAATCTTGAACTTGTAAGAGAAATGTTATTATGCAGCTTGATTTACCTACTATCAAAGTCTGTTCCCATTCTTTTTTTAACACAAAGTGGTTGAGCGAGAATATATAACAGCCAGGTACCCTGTCAAATGTTATTTATTCTTATTACCCAAAGTCACTATGTTCAAATGATATAGTATCAATCAAATAATTTTTCAGTAATATTTTTTGTAGGAATGCCAGTTTGTTTTCTGTTTTAGTTTCTTTGAGATTGACTTGCTTTTCTGGTAGCATCATCTTTGTTCAATATTGTGATCATATCAAGCTCCTATGATTGTTTCAGCTTGCCTTTGCAAATTGGAGTAGCACTGTATCTTTTGTATACACAAGTCAAGTTTGCCTTTCTTTCTGGACTGGCCATAACCATCCTTTTGATACCAGGTACTATCCAACAAAATCTTGATGTCAGAACTTTCTTTGAATTATGCATGGGTTGCCATGATGATATTCCATGGGTTGCAGCTTTAAGGGAATATATTTACTGAATTTTCTTTTATGCAGTGAATAAATGGATTTCTGAATTGATTGCAAGTGCTACTGAGAAAATGATGAAGCAAAAAGATGAGAGGTATGAATTTATATTCCTATATGAACACTGCAAAATGAATTTGAGATTCTCAGAAGTCTGATTATTATAACCTAGACCAGTGGTATGCTTGCCTAGAAATGCTCAATGTCTTCAAGCTTCTGCATGAGTGTTGTGACTAAGTAGACATATGAAGCTAAGCAATGTGGTCCTCTTGTGGAGACTGACGAGTCCCAACTTGAGCAAGTTTTTTCTTGGATTCCAAATGTCTATTTTATAAGGAGAAAAGATCTATCTTTCTTCCTATGTGGTCCTTGTTTAATTTTCTTGTTTCGAGTCCTATCAAACAGGATCAATATAATTCACATGTGATTACCTTCGATTAACAATGTATACAATATAACATGACAGGATTAGAAGGATTTCTCCTATTAATAATGTATACAATATAACATGACAGGATTAGAAGGACAGGAGAAATCTTGACTCATATTCGAACTTTAAAGATGTATGGCTGGGAGCATCTTTTCTCTAGCTGGCTGATGGAGACTAGATCCTCAGAAGTCAAGCACTTAGCTGTATGATAGTACACTTTTATTCTTCTGCTGTCTTTGAATAATGCATTGTAAGACACTAGTTCTTTTCATCTACTGTTCAAATATTTTTTATTTATTATGTTTGGCCCTTTCTTGTCAGACACGAAAATATTTGGATGCCTGGTGTGTATTCTTTTGGGCCACAACACCAACTCTTTTCTCTGTATTCACTTTTGGACTTTTTACTTTGATGGGACATCAACTTGATGCTGCAACGGTATTATGATCTTATTAATATGATGCATTGATGATAAAGTTCTCTAGTTCTTTTTCTATTTTAATAATTCTTTTGCTTGTTCCCCAGCAACCATGAGGTAACTACTTGGAAAGTTGATTAATCCTAGAATCTTTCTTACAGGTCTTCACTTGTCTGGCTCTGTTTAATAATTTGATCTCTCCTCTTAATTCATTCCCATGGGTCATTAATGGATTAATTGATGTGAGTTATGCTTATCTTGTGCTTTTGGAAGTCTAGATTATTGTTCTCAGTAGTTTTGATATGGGTTGCTGCATTTTCTGTTCTCTGTAAGCCAGGCCTTTATATCAACTAGACGGTTGAGCAGGTTCCTCTGCTGTTCAGAATACAAACATGTACTCAAACAAAAAGCTGAATGTGAAGATATGGCTGTCATAGTGGATGATGCTTCTTGTACTTGGTCAAGCAGTGAAGAAAAGCAACAAAATCTGGTGTTGAATCATGTGAATCTGTGCCTTTCAAAGGGTTCATTGGTTGCGATAATTGGAGAGGTCAAATCTTTGCTTGATGTTTTCTAACAGTCAATTTCTCCCACATTTCCGTTTATGTACTGACTTGATGATGAACTATCAATTGCTTGTGAAACATTGTGAGTTGGATGGAGGTAGGAATAGGATACTCACCTTCTGTGAGAGTTTTTCTTCTTTTTTTCTTGATATAGTAATGAAGAAATTTTAACTTGCCTGATTGTACATGAGATAATAAACTCAGATTTTCTTGTCCATCTTAATCCCTTTTTTTTCCCTTTTAACAGCTTAGGTAATAGGAAATATAGGCTTTTAAGATGTGATGTAGAGACTTGGGTGATCCTTTATGTGCACATTAGTACATGATTTGTGAAGAGATCTTAAAAGACACACCCATGCACAATTTAAACAAATGGAAAGCACATCATAAATAGGTGATTGGTTCATCTTCTTTGCCACCTTGCTTCATTACATCAATGGTTTGGCCAAGCAAGCTCACCTCCCATAACACTAAGACCATGTTGCTATTAATTTTCAGAATGAGATATATAATCTTGAAACACACAAAATACCATGGCAATATGAAGTTATGAACATGATTCTGATAATAGGGAAACAGTACATAGATTTATAGTTTTATTTGATAAGAGGTTGCTTCGATCAGACCTCTTTCCCCATGAAGGATCTTATTTCCGTATCTCCTGCTTTCGTTATTCTCTTGGCTGACTTCATCTATTCAGGTTGGTTCAGGTAAATCATCCTTGTTAAGTGCAATACTAGGAGAAATGACGCTCATCCATGGATCAGTTCATTCAAGTGGATCTGTAGCATATGTACCACAGGTTTATGGAAATTTCTTTTTAGGATTCTCATGCATTACACCTTTTCATTCAAACATTTTTGTACTGATATCTGCTGGAATTGTAGGTTCCGTGGATTATGTCTGGAACAATACGTGACAATATTTTGTTTGGGAAAAATTATGATTCAAGAAGGTATAAAGATGTTGTCCTCAAGATTTTCATCTTTCTTGTTTAGAGAAATTGTATTTCATTTCATCTTTTCAAGTCCATGTCATTTAGTTTTTCTTAATCCTTTCTTTCTACCTTGAGAAGATATTCAGATACAATCCGGGCCTGTGCATTAGATGTTGATATTTCACTAATGGCTGGAGGTGACATGGCTCACATTGGATCTAAAGGAATTAACTTATCTGGTGGACAGAGAGCTCGTCTTGCTTTGGCAAGGTTATATTCAATTCATCTGTTCATTTTAGCTAGCTTCTCAATGATTTTTCTTGAATCATTTCTATTTCTTCCAATTGACATGCAACAGGGCCATTTATCAAGGGTTGGACACATATATGCTTGATGACGTGCTCAGTGCAGTCGATGCACAAGTTGCTAGGTGGATCTTACACAATGCTATTCTTGGTCCTTTTATGGACCAAAAGACTCGTATTCTTTGCACCCACAATGTACAGGTAGATGTCCTTTTCTTTTCTTTGGATATCCACATGTCTATTTAAGACCAAGTTGAGCCAAACTCTGAGCAGAAGTTATTGGTTGATTGAAAGTAAGGATTTGAGCCAGCAGTGCTAGTCATGGAAGAACAGTTTGATTTTTATACTAAAAGAATTTTGTGACATATTTGAAAATGAGTGTAAAGTATGCTTTCAACTGTCTCAGGCAATTTCTTCTGCTGATATGGTAGTTGTAATGGATAAAGGACAAGTGACATGGGTTGGAAGTTCAGTTGACTTGGCAGTTTCATCATATCCAGCATTTTCTCCCCAAAACGAATTTGATGCACTCTCTGATGTTCAAGGGAAAGAACTGAGCATGGCTGATTCTATTCAAGTCAGTCATAGTCACCTTCCTGAGAGGGAGTCTAATCATGTTTCAGAGGAAGTACAAGAGATTGTTGAGGCTGAGTCACGGAAAGAGGGCAGAGTTGAACTTGCTGTATACAAGTAATTACTTTTTTCAATTAACTTTTCATGGCTCAATTGAGTGTCAACAATTTCAAAGTAGAGGTGGTCAGAGCTTTTTGATGTAATTTTTCTCAGAATCTCTGATTAGCAAAACTACTTCAATTTAGTTTTATTGTTAATTTTTACAATTGTTGTCCCTCTGCAGGAATTATGCAGCATTTTCTGGTTGGTTCATCACAGTTGTAATATTTCTCTCAGCTATTCTAATGCAAGCTTCTCGTAATGGAAATGATCTGTGGCTGTCATTTTGGGTTGACACAGCAGGGAGCAGTCAGATAGAGTACTCAATTTCCTTTTACCTGGTAATTACTTTCATTTTTAATGGTAATACTGCCACGTTTACTTAGTCCTCACTTCAACCTGCATTTATGAAACAGCATGGAGTAAATTTTATGATCGCTTTGCAGTAAAATTCCACTGTTGACAGTGCAGGTTGTACTCTTTATATTTTGCATTATAAATTCCGCTCTAACATTGGTAAGAGCATTCTCCTTTGCGTTTGGTGGGTTGCGTGCTGCAGTTCAGGTGCATAATACATTGCTTAATAAGCTTATTGATGCACCCGTACAATTCTTTGATCAAACACCAGGTGGAAGAATACTTAACAGGTGAGTAGGAATACTCTTAGTGATTAATTTCACTAATGTTTATCCAGTCAACTCATTTTACTATGCTTTGTAGGTTTTCTTCAGATCTCTACACAATAGATGATTCTCTTCCCTTCATTCTCAACATTCTCCTTGCCAATTTTGTTGGCCTGTTGGGAATAGCAGTAATTTTGTCATATGTGCAGGTAATATAAAAATTTCTTGCCTCTGGTTTAATGAGGCAGAAATTTCAATTCCTTTACTTCCCCCACCTTGAATCTATTTTCTTAAGGGGTTCTATATATGTGTGCAGGTCTTCTTCTTGCTTCTGCTATTGCCATTTTGGTTTATCTACAGCAAGCTACAGGTAGATCAATATATGCATGACTTCAAAATTCAAAATTGTCGCAGTTTCAAATTTCAATTTTAGTGTCAGTTTCAATCCAAAAATCAAAGCATATAAGTGAAAAGTCATGCTTTGAAACTTCTATTTTAAGCACCATCGAAAAAGTCACATTCTTGGATTTGACCTTTGTGAAAATCAGTTGGAATTTCTAAAGTTTTCACCCACAAGTAGAGACATTAAATTTGCAAAATCTGGGTGCTCTTTTCTTCAGAAACTCAATTTCTATATTATAGTAATGTTACTGCCTTGCCAGCCACCCCCCACCAACATCTTTGAGCATTCCTGACATCCACTAGTTAATTACCAGTATACAAGGATACATCCTTGGGGAAGTGAAATAAGTGAATATAAGATGTTATACAACTGTGGATGATGCTTCATAGGTATATGAAGACTCCAGCTGGACTGCAGGTCAATCATTTGAACTTCGTAAAGATGAATACAAGATGTTACAGATCTATTGTTAATGTGAACACTTCAGAAGCTTTAAGGAACTGTAGTTTGACTGGAAGTCAGTTGGCTAGTCTTCAAAAGGAAAATGATATGTCCAAGGTGAACGTGACATATATTGATTAAAAAGTTCCATGATTATCCAGAACAGAGCCCCACTTGAGTATGAGAAAGTAGAGTGGTGAGCTTCTCCAAGTATATTGCAATTAGGTCAACTGTGTCTTAATCTTTCAGGGAAAATGGTGTGAGAGTAGTCAACTCAGATTCCAAATTCTTCAATATGCCATCTTCTTTGATACATCCTTAGTCCTAACTGATGCTCATGTATAAGATCAGCAGCTGATGCCTTCTAAATCACTCTCATTTATGTAATCACACTAATGTTACTGAAGGAATGAGATTTGTTAAGAAAAAAAAAAGATTTAAATTTTATACCATGTTTTCGAAAGTCATTACAGCTTGTTTAGATAAGTTGCTGTAATTTGTATCTCTCTTATATTTAGAGAGCTTTGAACCTGTCAACTTAAAAAGCTGCCTTTTCAGTTCTTTTACAGATCAACATCAAGGGAACTGCGAAGGCTGGACAGTGTTTCACGTTCTCCGATATATGCAACCTTCACAGAGACACTCGATGGAGCATCCACCATTAGGGCATTCAAGTCTGAGGTAGATATTTGGCTGTTACATTTGAGAATAATTTGTTATAATGGCGACCAGCTGAATTTCCATTTCTCTTCAACTGTATCATCTCAGTAAAGGAAGAATAAAAACAAGAAAATGGAATTAGCATAGCAAACATAAATATGGAGAAATTCTTTAAAATAATTTAAGTGTCTCAGTCAGGAATGCCGATCCTAGATGTGTAGTTTCTGCTTATATTGTGTATTTCAAAGTATTTATGATGTATGTTTAACTTCCAGTTCGTGACTGAATTGTTTAGCCATGAGATATGGTTGTATGCTAGGCCTAAAAGTAGATTAAGGGGATAGTTTTTTTTTCCTTCTCACTTATGTGATGAGTTTCTATTCTTGTTGTTATGAAGAATAGGTGTTTCTAAAACTTGCGATAAAATGAAAAATAACACAGAGACTGAACAGTGCTGATCGTGAACAGGATTTTTTCATGGAGAAATTTATTGAGCATGTAACTTTGTATCAGCGAACATCTTATTCGGAGATAATAGCAAGTTTGTGGCTTTCCCTGCGTCTCCAGGTATGTATATCTTGGAGAGGAAAGATTACAAAAGTATGGGATATTGAAACTTTTTAAGAGGAATTTTGATTTTCACAGTGAGAAATCTATGTAGTTTGAAGAAATTCAGTGTGTGAATTTTATATTTTGTATGATTTTTTCAATAATAATTACAGTTGGAAGTGAAGGGTGGCATTTGCAATTTGTTTTGGTTATTCCACTAACCAGTGATCTTCTTTTAGTTGTTAGCAGCAGTTATCATCTCATTTGTTGCCATGATGGCTGTTATTGGATCTCATGACTATTTACCAATCAGCTATGGCACCCCCGGGCTGGTAAGGCATTCAGTCTCATCTATCTTCATTTTTTACTTATCCCATTTTATTTCCCACATTGTGGTAGTTGCTTGAAGTAACGATCTCATATAGATAAATGCCACTTATTTTGAATTCAGATTATAGTTCAGGATGGTATCTTTGGTTGCAGGTAGGTTTGGCTCTCTCATATGCAGCTCCAATCGTGTCTCTATTAGGAAGTTTCTTAACAAGTTTTACTGAAACCGAGAAGGAAATGGTATCTGTTGAGAGAGCTCTTCAGGTATAAGATAAAATTTATTTATTGCATGTCCTTCTCTGTTAATTACTTACTTGATTCTACTCTCTTTAGTATATGGACATTCCCCAAGAAGAACTCAGGGGATCTCAGTCTCTGAATCTAGACTGGCCATTTCAAGGAACGATTGAGTTTCAGAATGTTACGATGAGATATATGCCGTCTTTGCCACCTGCACTACATGGAATTAGTTTTACAGTTCCTGGAGGGATGAAGGTTAGTGCTCATATTGAGACTTGTGTTGACCACTGCCCAACATGCATATGATTTTGTGTTTGGATCTAAAGTTTTCCAATGTTAGGTTTTCATGTTATGTAGTTAAATTGAATAGGTTGGAGTTGTTGGGAGAACAGGTGCTGGCAAATCTAGTATTTTGAATGCCCTTTTTCGCCTAACTCCAATATGCAGTGGTTGTATTGTCGTGGATGGCCTTGACATAACTGATGTTTCTGTTAGAGATCTCCGTCCACATTTTGCTGTTGTTCCTCAGAGTCCATTCCTATTCGAAGGGTCATTAAGGTACAGTTTAACTGATCATTTGTCCTGGCATAAGGTGTTGGATCATGAGCTTCTTTCATACCTGTTGAAGTCAGCAGCAGTCATTCTTTGACTTGAAATAATTGAATAATATCTTTTTTTTTTTATGAATGAATAATATCAACTACTGTAAATAATTAGTCTTGCAAATTTCTAGGGATAACCTAGATCCATTCCAGATGAATAATGACTTGAAAATCTGGGATATTCTGGAGAAATGCCATGTCAAAGAGGAAGTAGAATCAGCAGGCGGACTGGATATCCATGTAAAGGAATCTGGATCATCCTTTTCTGTTGGGCAAAGGCAGCTCCTTTGCCTTGCACGCGCTCTTCTTAAATTATCCAAGGTAAAAGAAGCTTAAAAAATATCTAAAGAATCTCATTTAGCAATAGGGCTGAGTTCTTATGGCTTTACACGCATATTTCAAGCAAATTTGGTTATTTTCATGTAAAAAAGGTTGTTTGATGGACATTTTCCGAAAAGGTAACCTATTCATCCAGGGAAGTGAATATATAATTCTTTGAAACAATGATTAAATACTTGTGATGCAGGTTTGTACGAGACAATGAGATGCATGATTGATCAAGAAGTCAAAAGGCTCCTTGATCATTTTAGAAGACCTACTATGATTTGCTTCCATGACATTGGATTGATCGTGGGTGATCTAATATTTTTGTTTGGTCAATTATCATGGGATAATATGTATTAGTCATGGGGAAACCTTGGATTTATATTTTGCATGGTTATCTGGGATATCCTCAATGTTTTGTTATCCATCTATAGGCTGAAACAAAATTAGGGTTTTATACAAATTTAGTTAGTGACCATTCTCTTAGTTTCAGTTTCTTACGAACCAAGTTAGATCAACAGACGGTCTCTTTTGAAATTTTAAGAAGGCTTTGGCTTCGTTAGGTTTGTAGACGAAACTGAGGGGAAGAGTGCATTTACATGAGTGTGCGCTTGTGCGTTTGGTGATTACTGATATTAAAAAATCTCAGGTACTTTGTTTGGATGAGTGCACAGCCAATGTTGACTCTAAAACAGCTTCAGTACTACAAAGTACAATATTCAGTGAATGCAGGGCCATGACGGTGATCACGATTGCTCATCGCATTTCCACAGTTTTGAATATGGACAACATCCTTGTTCTTGACCGAGGAAACCTGGTACGCTTATTTTCTGTTTCTTTTTTGAGAAATTCACACGCTGTTTTTTGCTTAACATGCATATTAATTATCCAACGTCTTAGTTTAATTGGGATCTTGATTGTTTCCGAGCATTTTCAATATTTGTTCTTCAATATATATGAAGAGTTCCTCAACATATATATTTCTCTGATTATGTAGGTTGAGCAAGGTAAACCACAAGCTCTTCTACAAGACGAATCCTCCATATTTTCAAGTTTTGCTAAAGCTTCAACAATGTAGTTGTGGAACTTGGTGTGGTTCACAATGCAAAAGCCTAATTGATACGAAGTCATCACATAAGGTTGTTTAGAATGAAGTTAACCATGAATGAAGCTAACCATGAATGATGGACCTTGTAATCTGGGAATCGAGACTTATTAGTTATTGATAATTTTCTTTATGGTCTTTTTCTGTTTTTTAAATCCATCGGAATTGAATTCCTTGCCTGAAATATTTCTTCTCTATAAGTTGAGGGAATGCCAATATTTTTCTATTCAATCCAAGTTATACCGCTGTGGAACTGGATTTGATTGATTGGTAAGAATTGCAGCTTAGCTTAATTTGGATTGAAAATTCATTAATATAGTAATAATTTTATCCATAATTTTTTCTAGAACGAGCCCATGTTTGACCAGCCAAGCAGACTGAGGACCCCGCATGTTTTTTTTTTCTCTCCCCCAATTCGAATGTAGCCAGCTCCACTTGCCAACGGTATTTCTATTTTTGTCTGTATTTGTTTAAGATTTAAGGCTATGTTAGAGCCTTTGTTCTTTATTATTTCTTCTTTCATAGAGCCTCAGATTACTGTTTCATAAAGAGACATGTCTCTTTTTTCCTTGCTTTTTTTATAATAATTATTTTTTTATTTCAAAGCAGTAATTGAGAGATCTCATTTAGCAAGCAAAGATACTTAAGAAATGAAAGTATGCTGATCTCCATCGCAAATTAAACAACAAAGAACCCACAAGCGCTCCGCTCCAGAACAAAATAAAACCCTAAATGCCACGCTCACATATAATAAAAGCATTCGTGCTCGATCCCGCTGCCATCTTCGATGTTAGGCGGAGTACCGTCTTCGCTACAGTTGGTGGAGAGAGGAGACCCCAGCCGTTCGTTGCCCATGAAACGGGATGGATCAAAGCCTTGCAACTGAGTTCAAATGACTTAAAAACGTCAACCTTGACAGACATACTTTGAGAGTTGAAGAAAAATCTATAGAACAAGAAGATACTTATTTTTCCATTTTTTACTTTTATTCTATGTATGTGTTGACGATGGCATGCGGCGGTCAACTATCCCGTGGGTCAACAAAAATGACCGGTGAAGAAGATTGACGTTTCATCCAATCCGGCGGCTCAGATTCTCTATCAACATCTGATTTTTCATCAGCAAGCTTCTTGATGCACCACAAATCTTCAGCCCATGAAAATTTCCTCCAGTGTGGGATCACCTCCCTAACAGGGTCCCTCTGGCCCACCTCAGCCACCACGGCCCCGCACCCATCATCATCTCTAGCCATATTATGTGCAAATGCACATAGAGCTTTCATGAGCCGCGGTGCATTTTTACCTTCCATGTGTAGCCCGTACAAGAAATAAACACCGAATTGTCTAAATACGTCAGGAAATGAAGGCAGCCTTAGCCATGGCATCCAAGCATCTAACAACCTAGAGCCTGTGCAACATGCATGCGTTAATTTAGACACTCCCTTGACTTGTAATTTGAACACTTCTTTAGTGTTCCATATGCTTAGTATGGCGAAATTTGAGGGCAGGATTCCTGTTTTTGGATCCCATTGAGGGAGACAATTCTTGGGCACAGCCATGAATGTGCCCAAATTGAGTTTACTAGACAAAATTGTGCCAATATCTTTAGCGAAGAATTCTGCATCGACAAACACTCGAGAGTAAATTGTTTCTGCGAATTTTGGTGTGAGTCGGATTGTTGCAATGCCGGAGCCTAATGGCTTGTAATGCGCGTGAACCGGCTGCACTAGCATGGTAAGAGTCCTAAATTTTGTGTAACAGCATTTTCTTGTGAACAAATTGATGGAAGATTCATTGGTGCAATCTGTAGCCATGTATGAATACTCTGCACCTTGTTGCTTACACCTTTTTTCTATTTCTTGAACCAATTTTATGCCAATGCCAAGCCTCCTGTAACATCGCCAAAGCTGAAAGTATTAAGAAAACGTAAGCATGATATAAATTGAATGATGGTTTTTGTCCGATGTGAGTACAAAAGGTACCTAGGGTTGGTAAAACAAAGGGAAAGTAAGGAACATTTTTGAAGATTACAAGGGCCATGATAGAATTTAAAAATGAGAATTTGTGATCATGGATACATATAGTATATCTTATAATAAGCTTTTGCCAAAGGAACTGTGCATAGTGGCCTGTGCTTGTTGACCAAATTAGTATTATATTCTGTGAAAAAAGTAGATGTGGTGGACCATTGATGTGCCTGGTGAAGTAACTTTAGGTGGTAACAAAGTGATATCTAATTGTCTTAAGCTTTTTCTTAGGTAAAAGAAGTCTTTGTACTGGATGCATGTGTTAATGCCAAGCTAGCTAGCTTGCCTTGCCTCATTCCAATATACGAGGAACAAATGTTTTCTCTTTACGTCGAATCTAATCGTGTGTTTTGTTGGGGTGGCAACGGTTCTTAGAAACCCACAAGAGTACTAGAAGAAAGAAAACATGCAGTTAGATTTTGCAAATTAAGGTTGCAATTTAACCAAGTTCAAAATATAGAGCTGCAATACCCTATCAGAATTAATATTAATTTTAAATATTTTTTAATAAAAGTCAACCTGGGTTAAATTTCGAGCACTGGGTTGACGTATTTAAATATACCAGTCCTAATAACTGCTGTTCAAGGGTGAAGGAGAACCCAAAAAAAGAAAAAGAAAACAGTTTTCATAATTGTTTGTTTTCAGGTGAAGGCCTGTCCATGCCATGAAACACTTCGTGGTGAACACTGTAGACACCCAAATGACACTGTATATAGTTTTGTGAGACTGACGTTAATATATTAATGCACTTATTATGCTTCTCTAATCAAGCAGCGGAAGAGAAGTAATTAAATGCAATTGATCAGGAAAACAAACAAGTACAAACAATTTAATTTTGAGAGAAAGAGAGAGACCTGTGAGAAGGAGAAACCCTTAATCCCAGAATATAAGCCACCTTTACATAACCTGAACTTCCTCTTGTCACGGTTTTTATACAGGCTCTGATTACCCCTGCCATCTCTCCTCCTTCACCACATTCAGCAACCTGTAAACATAACTTTGTCACTACACAAGGGGAAAAAGGTAATGTTTTACTAACAGATTTAATAGTTTTACTAACGGAAATTTCTGTCAATATTTACACTAATATTCCGTTTGTAATTATTTTACCGATGGAATCATGAACAGAAACAGTCTATCAAAAAAACCCTCGTCGGTAATTTCTAGTCTTATGATAGTTCTGTCATTTACCGATGGCTTTACAAACAGACCATGCAGGCTAAAAAAATTACCCGCTTCAATCCATCGGTAATTTTCTCAGTAATATTTAGCATATCGCCGACAGGATAACTATAGATAATTCCGTTGGTGAGTTACAGAGACATTTACAGTAATTTTTTTTTAACTCTCTACAATATACCAACAGAATAATTTCATTGGTAATTTAACAGCTGCTGCCCACTGGAGTATTTTTTATAAATCTTTTCCAACTCTCTGGACAGAGCTACAATGTAAACTTCCTCCTCCTCTCTTCACAAAAATACCATCAAATCTCTTATTCAAACCAAGTTCTTAATTTTTACCTAGAGATTATGTGAACATGCAACATGAATGAATTTTGATGCATTTCTCTTTTTACTAACTTAAGTGTAATATAGAAAGAAAAAACGAGGTGGAACTGATTAAAATGGATGAACAGCTGCTTACAAGCATAACATGAGATGGAAAAAGGCGAATCCGACAAATCGGATCGCCCATAAGATCAGTAACAAGTGAAGGCTTTCCCCTTGGGCCAATCTCACACCTCTTTTCCATTTCCTCTACAGCCACCTTGTCTCTACCTTCATCATACTCTCTCACCACCACAAAATTCTCCGTCTCGCCGACCAGCAATGGTGGGAAATTGTCTGCAGCTATTTTTAGTGACATGGTTGGAAAAAGAAAATTTGTGTTAGCTAGCAATGTATAGAGATTAGAGAGTGGTGAATATAGACCTCAAAAGCTGTCACACAGTGTGGTGAAG
>Ga0325405_1000908_pt1 | contig 29359 bp, 32 predicted proteins | sample PopdelMetagenome_21_FD_205663 | JGI IMG/M metagenome (GOLD analysis project Ga0325405, IMG submission 205663) | Populus deltoides microbial communities from Bellville, Georgia, United States - Xylem-Control-R2 | ecosystem: Host-associated > Plants > Phyllosphere > Stem > Wood/Secondary xylem... | reverse complement strand
AGGTTAGATTACAGAAAAAGACTCTCTCTAGGTTTGAAATAATTCCACTATCATCCTTAAGAACTTTCAATTTTGTCAATAGGGGCGCCGATATGTCTTTTTATCGTGGTTATTTTTTTAGTTATTTTTTTTTTATCGAATTTAAACTTATTCATCCACTTCAACGCATAGGAATGAAATAAGTGTGAACGATTTTATTGTAATTGTTTTTTTTTTTAATTTCTAATTAGTAATATAATTCTCCTATCTCAATACTATATATTAGCCTCGTTAAAATAATTTAAAAGACTAGATATCGTTTTCAAAATTAAATTTCTAATTTTTTTTAGTTGGGTATTACTCTCTTTTTTTCCCCTATTGATCAAAACCCAGACAAAAAAAAAATATTTTATCAAGTTTAAACAGTTCCAATTATTTAGGGTTGGATTGGAAAAGCGGTGCGATATAGTTAAAAAGTATACACCATAATTTTACATTGATTCTACTAAAAAAAAAAAAAACTCTTAGAACCCTAGAAAAAAAATTGAATAGAACACAAGTTGCATATCTCGAAGATGATATGATTTCAAAGCATACACTCGAGGCAAAATTTATTAACTGGCCAATACCAATACCGTGTTGAAAACTCTATGTAATATAAAGAATACAGCAAGTATTATTAATCCAATGTTGTTGTCAAATTTATTAAATTCATTATTTATATTAATCTCAAACTAACTAAAAAATACCCTTAAATGTAAAAAAAAAAAAAAAACTTGCGAAACCTCCAAGGTCCAACAATTTCCGAGCTGCTATTACATCGAATTTTCTCTTTTATCTTAAACAATAACCTTTTCAACTTCATACTGCATTTGAATCTCATATTGATTAAATGCTGTTACTTTTCCACTACAAGATTAAAAACAGGTCCTTTAGCATTAGATTTTTGGACAAGGAAAATCACCAAAAAAGACAGGATAATGGTCATGTGCGCAGTTTTTGGATACAACCAAGGTTGGGACCGTACAGGGAAGTCTCTTCACAGAAAGGCAGACAACAATTTATACATAAATAGAGCCCCCAAAACTTGTCTTGCTTGAAGATTCTAGAAATACTGACGAAGCCCTGCTCCAAAATCAATATCAGTAACTGGTCCATCGATTCAAAGTTGCCATTCTATTGGGGAAATTCCCATTTGCGCCAAAAGCTGATTTGTGCGAGAAAAATGCCTGATCACATCATTTGCAAACAATGGTTAACAGTTCTGTCTTTTATTGAATTCATCGAAAGGGAACAAGGTTTCCTTTTCCTCCTAATGAATTTGAATTTCCTTCATGTATTGGATACATGAGTTCTGTAATTTTTTTTTTTTATGAGAATCAATATATCAGATGCATAAATAGAAAGGAAAACATGTTTGCAAAATACTGTTATATTTGACATTAAATTTTAACATAACCAATAATGTGACCTCGCACAAGTAAAACTAATTCAAGATACTTAATGATTCCGTAATTAAATAAAACAGAGGAAAGGACATGTTCTTCCTTGTGAATTATCTTATCAGTTGTGAGAGTTAAAAAATGGGGATGAAATTGTTGGATCCCAACAAAACTATTTTGAACTGCCTAAAGCGTTCCCAGTCCCTTAAAAAAGTCCTACTGTTTGTCAGAATTGTTATCTAGTTGCATTCGATACCAATTTGCATGAACTTGGGGTTTAAGGGACAAATGATTCTCACTATTCAGTCCCAAGTGACGAAACTTAACTTCCTCAACTGCCTCTCACTCCCTTTGCCTTCTGATCATGCCTAACACCCATCACAACTCATCCACTCTAAATCTGAGAACCCTAAAACAGCAACTAATAAATTATATGGATGACAGTGATAAATTACTTATAGTGATTTTCTTTCCATTTTAAGTATATAAAATTGCATTACAATTACTATGCGTGAAAACAAACTAACCTGCAGCCAAAGAAACCTCTGTTTGCAGACAAGCCAGAAGGATGTGCAGCCTTCAGAATGTGATGCTTTGTCTGGTCAATTAACCTGGGAAACAGCCTTTTTATAAGCATGCTGACTGGATATTCAAACTACTAAATTCCAGCAAAAATTCCTCCAAATTCATCACTCAAACTGAATCATTTTAAGTCATAAAAACGTTAATGAAATCATCCATAAAAAGCAAACATTCCTCTCAATTCATTCATCAAACAAAACTTGAGTCATTTTGGTTCACAAAACCGTTTATGAGCATATTACAACTTTAAGGAAAAATTACTCTCTCAAACCTGTCATCTTATATAAAACGTTCATAATTGTTTCATTTGAAACTATTGTATCTTCAACAATGACCAAGTTTGTACAAGAACAAGCATAAATAAATATAAGGCATAATGCAGGATAAATGATCAGGATTGTACATTGAGGACTTCTATTTGGGACAACTGAAATTAAGGGAAAGAGTATGGTCGGTTAGAGTTGGAACTTGAGTTGTAAATTGATGAGCATAAAGATGATAAAAATTCAAGGATAACGAGCTAGGCCATCACAGCTTCGGAAAACCACAATAGGTTATCAAAGTTGTTTGTTTTATCTCTACTAAAGATTGCAGGTTAGATGCTTTATATACAGGCTATCAGCGTTCCTAGTCTAAAAGGACGAGGACATCTAAACAGGAAAGACAAGCTTATATTAAAACAAATGCTAGTAGTAGGATAAAGTTGGTTATAAATAAGAACCAGAGAGTAGCCACTACTTGGGTGCAACAAATCCAGAATTTACAGAAACACTTTTAATGCTTAAATCTCAGAACATCCAAAAGATCACATAAGAAGCTGAATTAACATGAGAAATAAGATTCAAAAAATGAGTAAAGGGGCTTTTAAGTCTCAATATTTCTTTTTTGTCAAAAAAAGGTGCATGTGCCAGGCCTTTTGAAAGGCAGGGGTTGGGCAGTTCCACAAAAGAAGCCCGGTCAGCTAGCAAGTTAGGCTCTACATAAAACCAAGACCATAACTCTACATTCCTTTGATATTCAATCTTGCTTTTCCTTGAATTTATAGTTCTCCATGTCAAGGCAGATGACATTCCACAGCATGTCAACTCATTTAGAATGCCAAAATGTGTGCATAGTTACACTGCATATAGGTTTGCAGCAAGGTGACCCAGCAAACAGAAGTGTTTACCATTTGGTGAACACATATCCCACCTTATGCATGCTTCAGAGCCAATTGATTCAAGTACAGTATACCTGTTAGGGAATTCAACACCCAAATGCACTCTAGTCTCTCTCAAACTATATTATTAAGCCAAAAATGTTGGAGATAATCACCTAAATACTCAATCCATTGAGTAGCGTGTATGTGTGCGCGCGCACGCGCGCAAGTGTGTGTGTGAGAGAGAGACAAGGGAGGGAGGCAGGGAGAGAGACTTTTGTTAATACAGCAGATATCTTATTCATTTGCTGCACTGAACCAAGCTTGCATGATAGACATACTTGGATTTCTCCTGAGCTGAGTTACCCCAAAGAAGAAAAACAACTCCTTCCTTCTTCTGTGAAATTGTTTTGATAACAGCGTCTGTGAAATGCTCCCATCCTTTCTTTGAATGAGAATTCGCTTGGTGATTCCTAACTGAACAGAAACAAAAGATAACCAGAACCTTTCATGTTGAACATTTTCAGATACGAAATGTTAGACCCTGAAGTGCCAAAATGTAAATAACAAAAATATTGTGCTTCACTAAATAAAGCTCTACCAACTGCCTCATCAAATTCACATGCCAACATGGAAAACTTGTCACAATTGTCATGATTCATAATTCTTCCACTATACACAAATAGCATGCCATGATATTCAAAACTCATACAACAACTCCACCATTACAGATTGCATTGATTATGGGAGCTTTTCCACCCACTGACTGAATTTATTCCAAGTTTCCCTGAAATAAACTGGCACCAAGCAAATACAAGATATTTGTGAAATAAATTGGCATGATGAAGAATCTTACCAGTGAGAACTGTGTTGAGCAACAGAACACCCTGAAACAAAACAAAAAAAAATCCAACTTAACATTTTGCATAGAAAAAAAAATATTGCAACAATGGAACAAATCTTTCACTCCAAATTTTTCTTTTATTGCTAACTTTATTTCTCAACAGATTGTACTTCAAATTCGTCTATTTAATGTGATAAGAACCCAGATCAATCAAAACCCCTGTTTAGATCTAAAAGTAAGTTGATAATAAGTAGCACGTCTAAACAAAGAAGAACACAGCAAATCACATATGATTGCTAGGGAGAATATTTACCTGAATAGCCCATTTTTCAAGATTCCCATGAGACGGAATGGAACACCCCAGATCCTGCTTAAGTTCCTTGAAAATATTAACAAGACTAGAAGGTGCCTTAACCCCTTGAGGCACAGAAAAAGAAAGCCCCATAGCCTGACCAGGGCCATGATAAGGATCCTGTCCGATGATAACAGCCTTGAGCGTATTAAACGGTGTCGAATTCAAGGCGTTGAAAATCAAATGCTGCGGTGGGTATATAGCTACACTCCCGTTACTAATCTCACTTTCCACAAATTTACACAGATTCTTAAAATACGGCTTTTCCAACTCCCCTGGCAGCACCTCTCGCCACGTGTCCTCCACCAACAGTTTCTCTAGATTCACATGCCCGGAGGAACCTGAATTGAGATGAAACAAACAAATCAAAACCCTAGAAAAAATAAAAATGGAAAGTAAAATTGAAATCGATTTGGGTGAAGATGAGTGTTGCCTTTGGAATTGGAGACTAGTTGAGAACATAGTTTGAGGTTGCGTTTGGATTTGGCGCGTAGTTTGTTGAGTTCGATGCGGGATACTTGGTCAGGAGTGAGGTCGGTGGAGGTTGATTTTGCAGAGAGTGATTTGTTTAAGAGATTTAAGGGTTCTGTTGGGGAAGGAGAGGAGGAAGAGAGTTTAAGGCGCTTGGCGGGTTGGAGGAAATCCATTATTGTTTTGGAAGAGGCAGCCATTGCTTGTTCCGCTTCGCTCTGCTACTGTGTTTTGGCGGGAGGGCGAGTCGCGAATGATAGATTTTGTCTTTACGGGAAATGCCACGAAAGTAATGCCATTGATTTTTGCGGTCTCATTGTTTTGACGGTTGTGATTTTTCTATTCCTCTTTTTTTTTTAAGTAATGCCATTAATTTTTATTTTTTTTTTCTATTCCTCTCTTGTATTACTCTCAGGACTGTATTTTTGTAAAAACATTTTTTAATTAAAAAATATATTGTATTACCGCATATCTTATTTTGACACCAATAAATGAAGTGATTTCTATAAGTTTTTTGAAATAAAAAAAACTTTTAGAATTAAAATTATTATCTTGATCATTATGTAGAAGAAATGGCCGAGTGATTCAGGCTATAACATTGGAACTGCTATGCAGATTTTTGTTTATCAAGGATTCAAATCCCTCTCTTTAATTTATCAATATTAGAAAATGCTGAGATTAAAAATTCTCTCTTCAATGCACAATTTATCTCTATGATCCTGATTGAAACCAAACTTTATTGTTTTTAATTATTTTTTTCTTCTCACGGTTTGCTGGAATCTCTCCTTTAAAAAAAAAAAACAATTAGTTTTGTTTTTTTTTTACCCTAGAAAAACCTCAGATCGATAAGAACTCTAATTTTTTATTTATTCACTTACTTTAACCCACCTATAATCTTCTCCTTTAAATCCTACATGCTCTCCAGGCATGGACATCGTAGACATGACGGCAGCTGGTGGTTTGGGCTCAAGCAATTTGGTGGGAGCGATTCGTTGATGATGATGGTGAGCTCAGTTGAAAGAAAATGCAGGAGAAGTGGAATTTACCCAGATCTGAACTGGGATGGAAACACTCGATTGATGTGATCATGCCAAGTTTCTAACATATCCTTGGAAGCTTATGACCTGTTTCTTTGCAATTTTATGGGATTAGAGATAAGAAAAAGGCAGCAGATTGCATATGTCCATTCTGCAAAGATCTCTTTAGAGCATGAAAATGCCACGCAACAATCACTAGCTAAAGACAGACTGGTGCGTGGTGAGAAAAACTTGCAGTAGCGTGAGGTGCGGAATGAAAATGAGAAGTCGAAAGTTCTCCTTGGAGAGTGAATGGGTAACACGCTTCGGCTTTCTTAAGGTTGTCAGCTTCCAGCTATGGTGGGACTTCCGCAGAACGAGTTGGCATTTACTAGCTAAGCTAAGGGGTTATTGCTAGCTTTCTTGAACATCTCGAGAAAAAATGGGTAACCCGTATCTCCTTGAAATGGCCGAGTGATTCAATTAAGCTAGCTTTGATTTAAATGGATTTTTATTGGTTGGAGACAGGGTGTTTAATGAAATATAACTACGAAAGTTTTAACTCTTCTCAACATTTTGATGAAGTCGGGATATACTAGTTTGATGGCAAAACTTTGATACTAATACTACAAGAACTAGCAGATAATTAGATGTTTTTCTTGTTGATTTTTTTAGTGCATCAAACAAGAACGTAAAATGTTACTCGAACCTTGAAATATAAACTGGCAAGTGAAATAACTTTACAGCTAGAAATCCTACAATTGCCAGGACGACACTTTACACGTCATTTTTCCTTTTTTGCCCCGTAAACATGGAGTCCACGTGACTGGCTGTTACTGGGAAGTCCTAAAATATTGTCCGACAACTAGATCAAACTAACGGCCACGCTTGCTTTAAACTCCAATCAATCAGCTGACTCACGGTTGAATTCTGTCCGCCCCTCTCCTCTATCCGCAACGAATACCATTCATTATTCACATATACCAATTAAAACAGTAATTTAAAAAAAAAAATCCAAAGGAACTGTTGGGACTCTACTTCCAGTTACAGGACGGGGCGGCCTTTGATTCCCAGTTCCATCAAACAGCCTTTTCAGGATATGTCGAGTATCGTATCAGGTCATCACTGTAATTGGTCACTTGGAGGAGCAGGGGTACAGGAGCATTTTCTTTGCAGAGGAAGATTTTACAGCAACAAGGTTCCATGTCCAGGAGATAATCATGGTCTTCCTTGCAGAGGATTGATTTTCTCCTCTCCTCAATCCCTCGCCAGCAGTAGCTGTTATCGCCCAAGTACTAGGAAATACAGGCCTGTTTTTTCCAGTACAGTTGATGATCCCCGTGACCAAGATGACCCGGAAGAAGATGGGGCCCGTGACAAGGATTCTTCCAAGGGTGAAACTGGAGGGGTATGTTTCTTTGAATTCCTTTTATTGTTTGTTCCATCGTTGCAATAAAGATCACCCTTTATGAAGAAAACACCACGGGGTTGTGAATTATGGTCGTTAGACCTGTGTCTTGTGCTAGTGGCAGATTGTATTGTTCAGTAGCAACATTTCATTTAATTCTCAACTTGTAGTTATGTCCTCTTTCCAGATTGATAGCGAATTGCTAAGAGAGAATCTCGAAAGAATTGTTGGGTCAGATGATTCTGCCTTCAGTGGAATAGACCTCGCAACTCTGATTAGGAACAAGTATGGGAGGTCTTATGATGTTCAGCTAATAAAGAAGGTATGCTATATAAATTTCTGCAAAATGAGTGTGTTATATTGCAATCGCATGTTTAAAAGCTAGATTTTGGTGTCTTTGGTTTCCATGTGAAGGATTGGTTTCTTGAGAAATGAATTAGCAATGCTTGTACTTTCGTCGGAATCCACGTGGTTACTCTTCCGTTGGCATCTCAAATTGAGAGAGATCATTTTATAACTGTCGTGTACATTGTTTTAGGAACGAATCCTTCTTATGCAATTTTCAGATACATCTTGTCTGCTTGTTGTTTTGTCAATGTATATCAACGTATATTACATATCTGTAGAAGAGTCCCTTTCTTAGCTTAGAGAGCCTCAGGCCCATCACTGTGCGAGGAACATGCCCTAGGGTGTTTAGTTTCCCTGGTTTGTTAAGTTGGTTTGATGTACAGATGTTATGGCTAATTTCTTTCGGTTTATTTTATCTTTTCTTTTCACTTGGGATAACCCCTTTCCTTTCTGGCAACTCTTTTGCTGGGGTTTCCTTGATTGAGGTTTACATTGATGAATGAATTAATTGTTGCTCAATCAATTTCCAAGAAGTTTTCCCAGTTAGATTGTGTTGCTGCTGTTCGTGTGTGTTTGGTGTTGTGGTGCAGGGTGCTTTTTAAAAATGGTTTTCACTTGAAATAAAATGATTTTTTTCTCAGTTTTTTCTTTTTATTTTTGACATTAGCAAATCAAAACCATTGGAAAACACTAAAAAGATGTATCAATTTGATGTTTTTTCAAGCCAAACACCCTGTTGAAATGTACTCAAAAGCATGTTTCAAACATAAAGACAAACGGTGCCTTCATACATGTCCCTAACTGCTGAACATTTTTGTTTCTTTTCTGGAAATTCACAGATTACTTCCAAATTTCATGATGCAGGAATTCATGGGTAGAAATCTCCTCGCTTTGAATGTCATGTGGAAGTACAGGGAGCAGGTGAGCTGATTCTTGTGATAAAAACAAAATCTGGTTTGTGGATGCATTATGACAACCAATGGCATCACTAAGTATCAGAATTGTTCCGTGAATTTAGATTTTCCAAGCAACAGAAAAGCTGCTTATCAGAAGTATGCAGGCAGTGATTTTTTCTTTAAATATGTTGCATGCAAGATGGTTGCTTCAATCAAAATGTGAAAGAAGTTAATTTATCCAATTATAGAAGTTAATTTATCCAATACTTTCTTCCCCTCATGTAAAGGTTAGCTTTCCGTGGCAAGTCTATAAACCACCACGCAAATACTTCACTCATGATTCTCTATTAAAGGATAAGTAACAAAAGTTTTCTTTGATGTTATTTCATATGAAGGACCTGGGGTCAAGTAGAGGTGATTTTTTAAAGGGAAATTGTACTAATTTACACTCCACGGTGATAAAATTATGGAGAGCTTACATGGTAAAATTCTCAGGAGAAGAGAGAATGTTGATGCGAAAATTTTCCTGTGATGCAATTTTTGTGCCAATTTCTCTTTCTTCCGCCCAATTAATGCTCATTAACATCCTGACGTCTATCTTGAGCATAACTGCTTCACAAAAAATATGGAAATAACAATCATGGAAGTGCTGAAGTTCTTGGATTGTCTTCTTTTCCTTGGTTACATCGTTAAATATATTAATTCCTCATTCACTTTCTTTTGTTTTTGTTCTCGTTTAGAGATCCTTTCCACTAACTGAAGAAGAGTATATATTGAGGCTGGATGATGTGGCAAATACATTGAAATGCTGGGGAGCTGTTTCCCATATCAGAAATAGCTTAGAGAAGTCGAAAGAGAGGCCTCGGATAGGGAAGGTAAGTTGGTGCTGCATTGTTTAATTAAGGTTTTTTTTTTTTCTCTACACACAGCATGTGCGAACACATACTCTTCCACCTCTCATTCCCTTCACTGCAAGTTGGATCGTCAAACCTGCCCCTTCTAAATCTTCTGTGCCCATTCCATCAACTCCTCTTTTACCTGTAATACCATAATATATAAACCTTTCTTCCATTAGAAGACCCTGTCTCAAGAACCTATAATCTGAGATCCATTGCTTTGCAAAAATTTAAACAACATGCCTTTCAGATTCCATCTATTTTCCTTTTCAAAATCCTTAACCAATTCAAATCCCAATTCAGCCACGAGCATAAACTCATTTTTCTATAATTCAAAACTCTACTTGTAAACACGAGCATAAACTCATTTTTCTATAATTCAAAACTCTACTTGTAAACTTCCCAATGAGCAGATTACTCGAGTCTGTTCCTCCATATAACCAAATTACTTTAATGTAAAGTCATCTGAGTGGAAGTACATGATGTTTGGCTTGTCATTGTCTATTGAAGAAGATAGATCATTTTTACGTAAAGCGTTTAATATGTTACGCTGCACACAAGGTGTGATGCAAATTAACTTCAAAGGTGGGAGATATATGGGGAAGCGTTTTGATATTTAAGGATTATCTTGCCCAAAAGCATTTCTACATAGAAATTCTGCTATGAGCATGGGAGTTTGAGTGTTCAGATGCCTTGTCCCCTCTGGTAAATCTGCAATTTAATGATGTTTCACTCTGCACGATTCTTGCAGGAAATATAAGTTTTCCTGTGATCTGAGGAATACAAGCATGAATGATCTAGATTGAGTTGAATCGAAAAAGAAGAAGAAGAACAAGAAATACTTGCATACCCATGCATTAGCCTTGTCTCTTTGTGTTTAATCTTTACCTCACATGGTATTTCCTGTTACACTTGCTACAGGCAGTCAGCATTTTCATAGACATGGATGAGTCTGGAGGCCGAGCAAATGAATGGATTTACAAGTAGATGGCCACGATTTACTCAGATTCTACTCTGCCAGTTGTTCCAGTTTGTAAAGATAGAAGAGCCTGTCCATCCAACAACTAAGGTTACACTTTGGTTCATTATCATAGCAGTTGTTAGACTGAAGGAGGCCGAAGGCTTGAACATGGCTTTCTCGTATTTGTAGTCTGGTTCTTTATTGTTTACTCCATAGATAGATAGATAGATACCATATAGGCATGCAAAGTGTGCTGACAGTGTCTTTATAGTGTTACATCTACGACTATATTTAACACCCATTGCTTCTTTCATGACTTTTCTGCCTGTGATATCTAGGGTTGTTAACTTGCTATGTTCCTTAATTGAAATCCACTTACGGGAATCGATTGTGGGAGACCGTAGTACTCCTGCTTCAGGCAATGGGGCAATCTGTTCTCCTTTTTATTGCCAATAAGTTCAAACTATAAAGAACAAGGTCTGGCTACCCCAGCTGTTTCCATTGCGAACCTGACAACTCTAGCGCCTGCCAGATTGAACTCGCTTGACATGCATGTACGTAGATTTGTCTTGCAAATAGCAAGTGGGCTTTCTCTTCGTGTCACTACTATCATTTTTAGCCGTTTTATTCCTAACATGAGTTGTTAGTTCTTTTACTCTGTTTCATCGATGGAGAATCCATGATTGAAGATGCCCTTAATTTGGTTACAGAGCCTAACAGTGTTTTTAAAAGATTCAAGATTTGTTTTTATTTAAAATTATTTTTTTATGTTTTTTTAATTGTTTTGATATGGTATATCAAAAACAATTTTTAAAAAAATAAAAAAATATTATTTTAATATATTTTTTTAGTAAAAAAACATATTAAAACATACCTGTTAACATATTTTCCATCATTCCCTCCGAAGCAATAGTATTCCAATTCTTTACCATGAAAATAAAAGAAGAGACGGATTTCGTCAGTGGCTTGTTTTAATGGTTTTATTGACATATTTGCATTTTAAAAAAATTAATTTTATTATTATTTTGATGTGCTAATATAATAAAATAAATTTTAAAAAATAAAAATAATATTACTTTAATATATTACTCTTGAAAAACAATTATCACAATTCTACCATAAAAGAAGGGTTCAAACTCAAATATCTGGAGAGGGAAATACTAATGTCATGTAAGTTAGGGCAGTGATAAAATGTTTAACGGCTGTTTTTTTTTAAAAAAAAAAAACTATGAATTTTCAAATGGGTGTACCAAATCATGAACTAATTGATAAAATCTTGAAAAATAACAAAAATAAAAAAGACCAATAAATCAATGTCGAATTATTATGGACGAGTGGGTGAAATTTAATGACATTTCGGGCAATAATTATTAAGACACGTCAGTACTTACCATGGCGATGCATGTGCTTTATTACCATGTTTTATTAATCTATGTCCCCTTAGGTGAGCTTGTCGCGACGCTGTACCGTGCACCGAAAAACAGATATACTAATTTCTTGAGTAATTTATCCTTTAGTCCTTGAGTACGGAACCACATTATAACTCAGTCCTTTATATTTAGCTACTTCCTTTATTCTCCTTGACCCTTGTTTTATTATAACGAAGGTGATGCAGTGGTTATATTGAAGAATAATAGAGTTTTGTGTTTTTAATAAATCAGATATTTTTGGATTTCTTCTTGGTCTTGATTAGGCTCTCTCTTTGTTTTATGTCCAGCGCTGTATGCGGTGAAAAAGGACTGAGCTGATATTTATAATTACTCCATCTTAAATTGGAGGTGATTATTTTCGATTCGATTTTTATTAAAAAAATAACCAAATCAAATTTACTTTTAAAAAAAAACTAAAACCAAACCAAAACTGGTTCAAGCCGGCTGGTTTGGGTTTGTTTTTAGGATAAAAACTAGTTTGGCTCGATTTAGCTTTTTTTTCCGGGTTAGCTCGGTTTTTTCTGTTTGGCTTGGTTTTTTTCTGTTTTTTTTCCGTTTGGGTTTGGTTCGGTTCGGTTTGATTTTTTTAGTTTTAAACTTATAAAACTGAAACCGAACCAAACTGGTCGGTTTTTTCAAAATTTTAATCGATTTAATTTTTTATTCACGGTTTGGTTTTTTTTATTATTTTTTTTTAGTTTTTCAATTTTTTTTCTCACTCCTAATCTCAATTTAAGGTCTTTTTTTAGTTAATCTCAATTTAAGGTCTTTTTTTAGTGCTATGTAGGGAAACCAAGATGTTTTAAGAAGACATCTGGCACAAAAACAATTAGGGAGCTAAATTATAATCACGCTGAGACACCAGGGACTAAAATAACTTACTTTAATTTCTCTGCCTCAAATTATTCTTAAAAAAAAAAATTGAAGAGGTTGCCGGGGCCCGGGGGTATCAAAACCCTGACACCCTTAAATACCAAGCAAAGGGAAGCAAAAACCCTTTGCAACGTAGTCATAGCCACAGAGCCACCGCCCTCTCTTCTTCTCTCTACAGAAAGAGAACACAAAACACACAGAGAAGAAAAGCAATAAAAAGAAGAAGAAGAAGTGAAGGAAGGATGGCACAGTCACTTGAATTGCTGCTGATTCAATTCTTGATGCCAGACAACGATGCCAGAAGGCAAGCCGAGGAGCAAATTAAGAGGCTAGCCAAAGATCCTCAAGTGGTCCCAGCCCTTGCTCAACACCTTCGCACCGCCAAAACTCCCAATGTCCGCCAGCTCGCCGCCGTACTCCTCCGCAAGAAGATCACGGGGCACTGGGCTAAACTCCCTCCTCAACTCAAACTCCTTGTCAAACAATCTCTCATTGAAAGCATCACCATGGAACACAGGTATTAATTATTTTAATTATTTGATGAATAATACTTGTGGAGATTCTTTTAATTATTTTTATCGTAATCTTGTAGTCCTCCAGTGAGGAAAGCGAGTGCGAATGTGGTGAGTATAATTGCGAAATATGCAGTTCCGGCTGGAGAATGGCCTGATTTGTTGCCCTTTTTGTTTCAATGTAGTCAAAGTGCACAGGAAGATCATAGAGAAGTAAGAACCATTTTTTTTTCTCTTCATTGTTATATCTAGTTGATTCTGCACTGCAAGATTATCCTGATCAAGAATTCTTGAGCATGATCCTACTTACTATAAGAAGTGCGTGTGCAACTTTTTTTTCCTCTGTCTGATAATTTACGTGTCTCTGCTGGTTTTACAAGAATTGAAAGAGTAGCTTATTGGTCGTGTTCTGTTTTGGTGATGCAAGGTGGCATTGATCCTTTTCAGCTCTTTAACTGAAACTATTGGGAATGCATTTCAACCTCATCTTGCTGGTTTGCAAGCTCTTTTGCTCAAGTGTTTGCAGGATGATACTAGCAACCGTGTTAGAGTTGCTGCTCTCAAGTAATGGACGACTGTTTTTTTAGATTTTTTGTTGTTTGTCTTTTCATTAAGGAAAAAAAATATTGTGTGGTTTCTCACTAAAATTTATTTTGTTTATCAGGGCAGTGGGATCTTTTATTGAATTTACAAATGACGGGGATGAAGCGGTCAGTTTGTATGCTTGTGGCAGAATTTAGACAACCACTTTGTGTATTTTGATTTTTTGGTTTATATTTTTCCTCCATTTGCACCTGTCATGTGTTTCCTGTCTTCTGTTATGGTATTTACCTTTTCACATTGCATTGCACCACACTATATTATTATGTATTTTTCAAGGCTCATAATATGTCTATGCTTCAAAAATGAAATGCATAATATTCAATTAAGACTCTTAGTGTCTGGAATAAAATATACCAAAGTTCAAATTAGCTCCTTGGTACTCATGGGTAATATTTAGACAGTCATAGAACCCCAAACAGCCCCAAATGAATGACTTTTTTCCTTTCAATCCCTCACCTTTAAATAACAGGTAATCTTAGTAAGGATGCAAGTGAACTGATTTACATAATGGAGAATAATACATCTCTATGTGAGCAAGTAAAAGTATCTGAAAATCATTGAAGAGCCTTCCAACCCCTATTAGTGATGAAAGAAACCCTTGGAATGACCTGTAAAACAGTGCACCCAAAGGAAGCCAAGAAATCCTGTCCCAAGGAATCCATACTATTTTTCCATCCTTCCTCCCTGAAACCCATAGTTAGGTCAATCACAACTTCTCCACTCTGCTAGGAATTATTCAATCTCAGCAGTGATCACTAAAGGTCTACATATCCTAGGCAAAGACAATTTAAAAAGAGATGGCTATTTTTTCTGTCACTGCTGAGGTTGGTTTTTGCTCATCACTATTTTCAAGTGTTGACTTTAGCTATATGTGTGCGCAGATCAAGTTTCGCCAGTTCATTCCCAGCATTTTAAATGTGGCTAGACAATGCCTTTCATCTGGTGACGAGGATGTTGCAATAATTGCTTTCGAAATCTTTGATGAACTGATTGAATCTCCTGCACCTCTTCTTGGAGACTCTGTTAAATCCATTGTGCAGTTCTCTCTTGAAGTTTGTTCTAGTCAAAATTTGGAGTCCAACACACGTCATCAGGTTAGATAGGTGCATCAAATTATGTGTCGTTGGACATTCTAAATCTAGCTGACATGTGTAATTGAGACAGCTGCACCTCTGTCTTGTTTTTTCAATTTTTTCCTCACTCACCATACTTTTTGCATATCAGGCTATTCAGATAATTTCATGGCTGGCAAAGTACAAACACGGTTCCCTGAAAAAGTATAACCTGGTCATCCCCATTCTGCAAGTGATGTGCCCCTTGCTTGCAGAATCAGCTGATGCTGATGAAGATGATGATCTTGCTCCTGATCGAGCAGCTGCAGAAGTCATTGACACTATGGCTTTGAACCTCTCAAAGCATGTCTTTCCCACTGTCTTTGAGTTTGCTTCTGTAAGCAGTCAGAGCGCAAATCCAAAGTTCCGGGAAGCTTCTGTTACAGCTTTAGGTGTTGTTTCAGAGGGTTGTCTGGAGTTGATGAAAGATAAATTGGAATCTGTTCTTCATATTGTTTTAGGGGCTTTGAGGGATCCAGAACAAATGGTTAGAGGGGCTGCATCATTTGCCTTGGGTCAATTTGCTGAGCATTTGCAGCCTGAAATTGTGTCTCACTATGGAAGTGTTCTTCCCTGCATTTTAAATGCTCTTGAGGATGCATCTGATGAAGTAAAGGTATACATAACAAAAGCATCAAAGCACTATGCAAATCACATTTCTACAACCGTATGACTTCGAAGAAATGACCTATTTTATTCCACATGATCTTCTTTATTTGAATCTGAATAGGAAAAGTCGTACTACGCTTTAGCAGCATTTTGTGAGGACATGGGTGAAGAAATTCTTCCTTTCCTTGATCCTTTGATGGGGAAGCTACTTGCAGCCCTCCAAAATAGCCCTCGTAATTTGCAGGATACATGCATGGTAAGGAAGATGCATCTTAAGCTCCCTGCAAAGTTATGCGATAAAACCAATTAATAATTACTTTTCTGCCTTATTTTTGGCTGTATTTTTAAATACACTGAGTAATGTTTTTGCAGTCTGCAATTGGTTCAGTTGCAACTGCTGCTGAGCAAGCTTTCATTCCTTATGCTGAAAGGGTTCTCGAGTTAATGAAATCCTTCATGGTGCTTACCAATGATGAGGATCTCCGATCACGAGCAAGGGCTACTGAGCTTGTAGGAATAGTTGCCATGTCTGCTGGGAGAGCGAGGATGGAACCGATTCTTCTCCCTTTCATGGAAGCTGCAATTTCTGTAATGACATTACCAGTTCTCTTCAATAACTATATCATGTCCTTTTAGAAATTTATTTATGTTTGTATTTTCTCAGGGTTTTGGATTGGAGTTCAGCGAGCTTCGGGAATATACTCATGGATTCTTTAGCAATGTAGCAGAAATAATGGATGATAGCTTTACACAGGTTTACTTAGTGTCCTGGAATAAACTTGTATGGTCCTTTCTATAAATCCCATGTTCATGTTTAATGCTGTTTTTGCGCACAGTATCTTCCTCATGTTGTACCCCTGGCATTCGCTTCCTGCAATCTTGATGATGGTTCTGCAGTGGACATCATTGAATCTGATGATGAAAATATCAATGGATTTGGTGGAGTCTCATCTGATGATGAAGCTCATGATGAACCAAGAGTTCGGAATATCAGTGTTAGAACAGGAGTGTTGGATGAAAAGGCAGCTGCAACTCAAGCACTTGGCTTATTTGCACTTCACACAAAGAGTTCTTATGCCCCGTATCCATTTCATTCTCCTTGTTAAGAATTATTTTCCTCTATCACCGTACTGAGGCTTGAATTTAAAATAACAAATGAAGTATTACATCTTGAATTCTTTAATTGTTTTAAGCTATTTGGAGCAGACATTAAAGATTCTGGTGAGACATTCAGGGTATTTCCATGAAGATGTTCGGCTTCAGGCTATCATTGCTTTGAAATGTGAGTAACAACCATATGGCTTGTTGATGGTTTTGTGTTAATGTATATCCAATTGCTCAATTTCCTAGTTCAATCTGATATCTGTTATCAATATGAACTCTTTTGGATGTTTCTTAGAAGGCATTTACCAAAGTGGACATAGGCCACCACGAGATTTACCATCAATCAATAAATTTTTTTTTTGCTCTCATATTAAATAAAGAGCAAAGTAGAGTGCTACCATTAAAGAGAAGGAATTTGGGAGAGGAGAGGGGATGGAAACTTTAACATAAATGGGGTATCTTGTTTCCTTTGCAATTGAAAAGAGCTTGAAATATTAAAGGCAAATTTGAGCATGTCCACCATGATGTTTGCAATTACTACTAATTCTTGCCTTGCTAGACTTGTCTTATCGTTCACATTCACCTAGTGGGATTTAAGCCCTGTAAGCCTGTCCAGCTCATAGAATAGTAGAGACTGAATGAATATTCTAGGATAACAAACATACTGTAAGTCTCACCATAATCATACTAATCTCATTATTTGATTTTTTGCAGCTATTCTGACTGCAGCACATGCACTCTTCCAGAGTCAAAATGTCAGTATGATTGGCCCTTTACTTATTCCTGTCTTTCTTTTGATAGTTTTAGAAACATTTTTTCCTTTTCATGGCCCCCATCATTCTTCGCTTGCCACACCCCATGGACTGATGACCTATGATTATTACATTACTAACTTTTCATACAGTCTGGCCATGTGAGTTTTGTTTCTGGTTTTGGTTGGAATTTTATTTCTTTTTTGGACAAAAAAAAAATAGATAGGTGGAGCCATTTTGGTTAGCATGAGTTATTCCATGGTCAATACCTAATAGTTGGGCCCTCCCTCTTTATGTTACTGACCTTATTCTCAAGTTAATTTCAATCTATCCTTGTAATAAGATGAAATGGAAAAGCTTAGAGCGAGTTTCCTGGTGCACGTTTCTCTTCAATTATGTGACTATTGCTGGGCTCTACTAATACAATGTTATCTTGCTTCTTGTTATGCAGGCCCAACAGGAAAAAGCAAGAGAAATACTTGGTGGGGCTATGGCTTGATAGTGGCATATAGAGTGTTTGTATCTGCCAGGATTCTATATCCTGGTTTTAAGTGGTAAACAAATTTTAATTAACATATCTTCATAATAAGCAGATACTGTGATGGATATTTACATCAAGACTATGACTGGAGATGATGACAAGGAAGTAGTTGCTCAAGCATGTACAAGTGTGGCAGACATCATTAAGGATTATGGTTATGCAGCTATTGAACCTTGTAAGCATGGCTGTATTTGCTTTTTCTGTGAAAAATAAAGTTTGTAGATGCAGATAGAACATCTTGATGGGCCACACTCTAATGTGATTTGATTACAGATATGTCTCGGCTTGTTGATGCAACTTTGGTATTACTTAAAGAGGAGTCAGCTTGTCAGCAACTGGAAGATGATAGTGATATGGATGATGATGATACGGAACATGATGAAGTGCTTATGGATGCAGTTTCTGATCTTCTTCCTGCATTTGCAAAGTCCATGGGTTCTTATTTTGCACCCATCTTTGCTAACCTATTTGAGCCTTTGATGAAATTTGCGGTGCACTATCAGTTCATCCTTTTTGGTCAGTTAGTTTCCATCTTTTGCTAAGACTTGTTCTGGATTCTTATCATTTTGATGGTTGGAATTGCAGAAAGCTTCACGCCCTCTGCAAGATCGAACTATGGTGGTTGCTTGCCTTGCAGAAGTTGCTCAGGACATGGGTGCCCCAATTGCGGGTTATGTTGATGTAATTTTATTGCAATGTGAAACTTTTTTTATTCAACTTTTGGTTATCTGGAAGTTCTTATATTTTGTCTGAAATCTTGTCTCATGTTTCAGAGGGTGATGCCCTTGGCGATCAAAGAACTTGCTTCATCAGATGCAACTAACAGGAGGAATGCTGCATTTTGTGTTGGAGAATTGTGCAAAAATGGCGGGGAGTCAACTTTGAAGTATCCAATAACCACATAAACTGACCCATTCCCGTTCATTTTTCTATATTTCCATCATTGATAATTATGATTTCTATTTTTTGTAATCTATGTTTATGTTGTGGCTGTTGGGGAGTGTGGTGCTACAGTTTGTTGCATGTGATTAAAAAGATTTAAAGTTTACTAGAAAGGTGCTAGCAACTATTTTGGTGTTAAATTTCATCTTTGCATAACCCATTCATTTGTGTTGCTGGAGATTTTTCCTCTCATCAACACCAGATATTATGGTGATATATTGCGTGGACTCTTCCCTTTATTTGGAGAGCCTGAGCCAGATGATGCTGTTAGGGATAATGCAGCTGGTGCAGTTGCAAGGATGATAATGGCACATCCCCAGGCTGTCCCATTAAATCAGGTTAACATCCCGTTCTGTCCCATTAATATTCTGCCTACTTCTTCCTTGTAACTTTTGACTAATTATTCCCATGGTGCTTATCTATATCACTTGGGTTGAATTTCGCAGGTTCTTCCTGTTTTCCTGAAAGTTCTCCCACTGAAAGAAGATCATGAAGAGTCCATGGCTGTCTACAGTTGTGTCTCTACTCTCGTTTTGTCATCCAATCAACAGGTAATCTTGTGTGTGGGTAGACATGATTGAGATGGATAAAAACTACAACTGAAAGATTGTTTGGGGAAAATGATTAGATCATTGAAATGATTATGAGGTGGTGGAAGTAACAGGTTGTACTCTGCTGATGCCTGAACCTACCTCTCCCTCACACGCATGCATACTCGCACTGTTGCACAATTGTGAACACACAAAATACGAATCTTATTCCTTAGGTTTATTTCCATCACTGATGCTGTGCCCTTTGTTTCTCTCAATTTATATATGCAAAAGCAGATCCTTGCACTTGTTCCAGAGCTGGTCAATCTTTTTGCTCAGGTTGTGGTTTCTCCAGTTGAAACTGCTGAAGTCAAGGCTCAAGTTGGAAGAGCTTTTGCACACCTGATTTCACTCTATGGCCATCAAATGCAACCTCTATTAAGTAACCTATCGCCTGCACATGCTAGTGCTTTAGGTGCATTTGCCCCCAAAGGCTGATGGCTGATTGAATTGGCAAGTGTGATTTTCTTCCTTGGTTTTCTACATGTCATCCTTTACAGAGTGTGCTTCTCAAAGAAAACGTCTTGTGTTGCCTGCCTTTTAATTGAAGGCTAAATTCAGGAAGGACACCAAAGCAAATATAAGGTAAGAATGATTTATTTGTTGAGAGTCTATCCTGCTCCACTAGCATAAATTGACATGGTTGCACTCATTTCCACAGGTTTGGATCCTGCTGCTGTCTCCACTAATTCTGTGGAGGGACTACCTTTTCTTCCATCATTTTTGTATCACGCTATTCAATTTGTTATTAATTACAGCTCCAGTCTTCCAATTTATTTGTTTGTTCAGATCGAGTGGCGAGTTTTTTTTGGTTTTCTGGCCATGATGAGAGAGGTTTTTCAGTGATTTACGGAATACAAATTTGTGCCTTATTATTATTACTTAAAAAGTATAAAATGTAAAAAACATTCTTTTGTAAAATCATGTACAATGGTATGATTTCTGATTGCTGATCTCTCGGTTGCTTAGCACGCCCTCCATTTACTGAAAAAAAAGAGTTAGTGTTTGTCCTCCCATTAAATTTCTTCTCAAGCGCCTCTGAACTTTATATTCTCCTTGGATAAAATTAGCTTTGCTTGTTTCTTTTTTCTCCATGCACATACAAAACACCAGTGCTCTCTATTCCGATTTGATCTCGCCATGTTAACTAGGACTCTCTGTATGTAATTTGTGAATACATAAAGGCCAGCCGCAATGTAGAATCTGCCTCTGTTTTTTCTTGCCAGTCAGAACTGCGCTCCACTCCAGAAGCTTGTAGAGTGCTGGATTGCACCGTTGACTGTTGAGTGGAGCGCGTTACACCCCAACCCCAAAATGGGAAAAAAAATTGTGTGCGAAACAATATTGAGAGGTGGTGTGAAGGTAAACAAGCAACGCAGCTTCCAAATCCAAGGTAGCTTTGATTGGCGAAAATGCAAGCATCGAGCTTGTGTTGAGCTACGTTTAGAGCAGGTAGACTCAGAGTCTCAAACAGGCAGTTGTGGAGGCTGCATACGTTTGGAGAATCAATGGTGGCTTCCGCCAGTCTTTGAACGGAGATTGTTTTAGTCCTCGAGTCCTAGACTTGAACTCATCGAGGCAGAACATTGCAAGAACAAGGGAAAGAAGTGTGGAAACGAGGTCTTTACATGCTCTTTTGGTTAAGCTAGGTGAAGACAACTTCCCCACCTCAAGGTTCTTCTTGCCAGCGGTCAGATCAACGTGCACCCCGTCGTCTAGTAATGATAATGAAATGTTCGGAGACCGGGTGTGTCGATTTTTATTTTGTGAACACCAGTTTCTAATAAATTTCTCAATGGAAAGGCAGCAAGAGACGAGACTCGTAATATCATCACCACCCTTAATACAGCGGAGACAAATTTCTCTTAGAGAGGGCCATATTATGGCCTCCCTCGGGAGGGGCAGCTTGAGGAAGCATTTATCCTTAAAACACAGATAATGCATTCGCAGTGAAGATGGCTTCCGGCAAACTATAGTGGCAATCGGACATTCACAACCGAGATCAAGCTCCCAGTTCTATAGAGAACTCCACAGATAGTTTGAGCCTCTAAATGCTAACCGCTGAAGCCTGAAGGCATTGTCTAAGCAAGGAATTGTGCACAAAATTAAGGGAAATTTCTGTCTTGTCATTGACTCCACCTTGGGTCTTTGGAAAGCCGACCATTTCAAGTTGAAACGAGGGTCGCAAAAAGTCCCACGGGGGGCCGAAGTCCAAAAACGATGCCGTGTTTTGAACAAGACACTGATACAAACCAGTGAAACCACCTGTATTTTGCATGATTCTAACATGGGGAGGAATGAGAGGATTTGCTGAGTAAGATGTTCAGGCAATCAGGATGTTGTCAGTCTGGAAACGAGGTCTTTACATGTTCTAAAAAATTGACAAAAGTACACGTCACGAATAAGAAACGTGACATCTTAACACATTGCTGGCGGTAAACACGGTATTTGCAAAAAATAAAATCAATGGACTAACATATATTATATACAATGAGAAGAAGAAAAAATTTTAATTACAACATCATCAAGAAGGAGTAGAGACAAAAAAAAAAAAAATAGACACATCAAAATTCTATTTAAAGAATTAATCTCAACAAGAAATATTTAATAAAAATCACCAACAATAACACCATAGTATTAGTTATCGTTAATTAACAAGCAATTTCACGGTAAGATTACCATGAAAAGGTTGCATTCATCTCCATTCAGATACAATCAAACTCCTGCTGGTGGTGCAATACAACAGTATTTCAAATATGGAAATATTATCACTCAAATCTATGTATATCTATGCTCACCACTGCTGTAAGCTAGCTGCATGTAAATTGCCAGTGCCTATATATATATATATTCCAGCGTGGCATACTCCCCGTACAGGTTTATGTTATTCACCTACACTGACTGTAATTCTCCTCCACAAAGGCTTTCAGAATTGAATCTTTCTCCTCACGATCCTTGAATTCAACTCTCCTCCCGTGACCTGCAGATTAGAGTTTGAACCACTACGAGATTAGAGTAGACAGTGCAAAATCTAGTTGAACAAAGAGACTTTAATTTACGAGATTAGAGTATAAAAAAGCTATCGACTTGAAGGCACGCTTAAAATGCAACCAAGAGTCCACAAGCAAGCATCCACTGCTTAGGTTAGTCGATCATCAATGTCATACATAAATGTTAAGAGCAAATCTTCATCAGAGATAAACAGAAAAGAGTACACTTTAATCATGAACAGAAACCATTCATGAGGTTAGTCTGTATATTCTTAGCATTTTTATCAGGTTTCAAAGCAACAACGTAAACCACGAGGGAAGAGCCATTGAAACATTAGCTGGATATGAAGTATGAGAATATGATACTTGAACTATTCCAAATTGGCAAAATGCGAGAAGGATTTTGCATCAAAATTGGTAAAAATGAAAAGAAAACAAAACCCTACCTGGTATGATCCAGTTGAAGTCTATTTCTAGCAGCTTGAGGACGCTATCTATTTGCATTGGAACTGCCAAAATAATATTACAAGTCCACACAAATTAAACCATGGAAACGATGCATGATAACAAAAGGTGATTTTTCAGATAGAACCTATTATAAACTTATTGAGTTCAAAGAATGATCTCCTTGGCCGCGATAGAGTCCTCATGAATATTTATCCTTCTGAAAAAAAACTGCACTCTTCTCCAGTGACAAAGTTCTTTCCAAAATATTGATTCCACTCAGGGCACTATTACACTACGTCAGTATCATTATTTTGTACTTCAGTGGGTTTTTTTTTAAATGGGCGAAATAAAATAACATAGCAGCAATATCAGTTTTTCCTTCTCATTTGGATTATTGAATTTAACTACCTGAACATTTATTGTATCTCTCGCAAATGCTCAGCCCTGTTTCTGTCAAAAGTAGATGGTCTCCAGTGAATAATATCTTCAGTGGCTTGTAGAATAAGCAGACTGATCCCTGAACCAACCATGAGATAAAGTCATTGTCATTGATGTCAGTGAGTAACATGCTAAAAGGGTTGCTAAGTGAACAGGAAGTAATTGCTACAGAGGTACAACCTATTTTTCAGAGAATTGTTTTTCAAAAAAAAAAAAACCTGACTGTGTAAGATATCAACAAGACTATTAGGGAGCAGCAAGTGAGATGAGGAAAAAATATTCGAGGAAAAAAGAAGGGAAAGGGGAATGGTGTGCATTTTGCTTTCTTTTCATTAAGGAAAGGAAGAAGGATAATAAAACTTCTTAGCCAGAAGGAAAAGAAGTGATCTCTTTTCTTTCCTTCCACTGCTTCTCATTTTTGAAAGAAGGTTCTAATAGATTCTGGGGAAAAACAATCTTTCTGCATACTCTCTCTCTTCCCTCCACAAACCTTTAACAAGCAGGGTATGAATTGAAAAAATAAAAACAATAAGCATGAGATCCAGCAACTCACTTCTGTGTGCCCTGGAGTATGTATAAGCTGGACGTCCCTTCCAAGGTTCCATGGACCAGTACCCTGTAGCTTTGTTTCAACATCAGCAGTAGAGTTGTCAACCTGCAAGATAAATACGCATAGCTGCCTGTAAGCTTTAAAGTCACCTTAATATTCATAGCGTTAGTCACAACTTTCTTGAGAATAATCATTAGTGCCTCAGTGGCTATGTTAAGCTACCATTTTGTCATATATAAACCAGACATGCAAACTATTGAATTCCTCCTTGGCTGATGGTTAGTGATAAAGAGAACAGATGCAGTGAGATATTTTAAGATTGCTAGCATTGTTCAAGCCATCAGACTGTTTGAGCATGCGATGAATTACTTTCTACATCAGCCATGTCAGATATGGCAGGGAGACACTACCTCAAAGATTCTAAATGTACCTTGTAATGATACTAATGACAAGCCATGCGTTATTCATCCACTAAAAAAGAGGTACTATATAAATAATTACGATTCCTTATGGATAATTATACTGTAGCAAGATGTAGGAAATGACAATGAACACATATAAATAAAAGGCGCATCAGAAAGAGGAGCAAAAGTAATGAGGTACATCTCCTGAGTGCAGAATTCTGTCACAGCTTAACCTCTCTGACCACTTCCTATGATCCGCAACATCATCCCTGATCAACAAAACATAATTCAGTATAGTTTGCAACAGCTCTGGAAAAAATGATGCAATGAGTTTATTTCATCGTACTCATGGGTAAGAAACATGTAACGTGCTCCACCCAGCATTTCAATGTTACGAGCCAGTCTCTCTGTGTACCTAGGACTGCATAACAATGTAAAATAAAATATGTCAGACAAATCTCATATATTAGACTGAACATGGTGGTTCAGGGACCTTAAGGTGTCTCAAAGTGTAGAGAGCACTGTGCACCGATGTATAATGTGACCTGTCTATAATTATATTTCCTTCGGGATGGACAATCAAGAAGGAAGCTGCTCCATAAGATTTCTCTGAATGATATCCACAGTGGTACACAATCTGACAGCATTCCACAGCCTTTTAAGATAAAGCACAGAGTTTTTTGGAAGCCTATGAAGATAAAGCACGGAGTTTTTTGGAATTGGAGAAGCAAGCAAGAAAGGATGCATTAACAGGTTTGAATGTCGGCCAAGCAGAATTTAAAAATCATGGCATGGAGTGAGTGATGTCTGAGCATGATCTGCTTGAATGAACTGTAATCAAAGTGCTGCAACAGGGACACAGAAGAAACAGGAATGTAGACAGATAATCATAATTCGTTAAATCTTTCCCAGACTTACTTGGGTTGACTCATGGCCTCATACCTTAGGCTTATGAGGAAATACGCTATATAATAATATTAAACTGCGAGTCCAGCTGCAATTGCAGCGCATTCTACAAACAGAGATCATCTCGTTGATGATCAATTTTGTCACCAGTTTGCAACAGTATATGAGGATAATTACTTCCAGCAATCACGCATTTTCACCAGGTTATTTCCAAGACGAAGAAAAGAAATGAAAACAGCTTTTGCTTGTATGCATATACGGATCAATACAATGAAAATCAATATGATATGCAACTTCATTGGAACAATTGGTACAAAGACTAGTACATGGTGTTTTTCATGATAGAACCAGGACCTGACAGGGATGCTTATCTGACATTTTTGAATTATCGAGTAATAGTATACGTGTACAAAATATGAATGCAGAAGAAAAGCTACCGGAATTCTCTGCTGATCAATTGGTGTTGGGAATGTTTTCTGAGCTTGAAGAATATCTGAAGCAGGTTTCTCAGTATGGATTGAACTTGTTGGACAAGAGAGTAAGGCCTGAAGATGTAAGCATTTTAAGGTCAACAGTTAGGCTGATACAATTGAAACACATTATGTTTCCAAAACACATTCATACTACACACAAAAATTGGGGGCGGAACATTAGAGGAAAAAAAAAAGGAACAAACTTGGCAAGGTAAGTAAACTGCTGGCTTAAAAATGCACCAGAAAATCCAGAAAATAAATTGAAGCCATCTTCAAATGCATCCAACTTATGCAGATAAGCATATCTTACTCTTCGCATTCTCCATGTAGATTTTAATTGACTGTATAATTGATGTGGATGAAAACATGGTCCGAAAAGTTGACAACTTCTACTCCAGATCATTAATAACGATAAAACCATTTTCACTTTGAAGTCTTAAAGTCCCCTTTCCAGACTCTCCTACAAGAAGAATCCATTTTTGTAAGCTATTGCATTTCTCCCTTCTTGACGAAGAGAGTGCCCCAACCACACTCCAGTGGACATCCAAAGGCGGCCAATCCATACGCATCCACTAACTTTTTATAACTCTCCTAGAAGAGAACTCTTAAAGATCATAAAATAGTTCCTTGAACAATCAAGGCAGAGAATTGCTTCCCAAACTAGTCAACTATGGATGGGGGAGGGGAGGGGTGTCAGTTTCCAACACCTTACAAACTAAATCAGATTTGAGGTTCAATTCTTTGGAAGACTATTTTTCTACTCTGCTTAGCACTGTAAATGTTTCCTAGTTATTTGCTATATATATAGATTCAGAGGGCGGTGGAAATAGTTGTCTGCGAGAAAAATGACCTCCAGGAGTTAGCTAAAACAGAAACAAAAGAATCAAATTGTAAAAGCACCTGAAGAGCTTTGAGGCGCTCCTCCCCAGAAGTAGGCTGCTTAAAAACTGCAGACATCTCACCAATTCGTGTGAAGACTTGCTGCTTGGACGATAAAAAAAAATTATATGTATTAACACAACACCTTGCTGTCAAAATCTTCAACGTTTGAGATATCAATTTCATTTCGTTGAGACGCATGAGTGAAGTTCATTGATACATTAGATTGAATGGAACATGTAAAGCCATCCTGATTAATATGAATCCAGTAAAACAAAGGTACTGAAAATCTAAAGACTGGAGTTGGACTAGAAAAGAAAAACCAATTAGAGAGATTACTGGAGCCATCCAACGGCAGGTATCACAATCTATGCACGTGTGATCTGCAAAACAAAGAAGAAAGTAAATAAACTATATTGCCTCATTCCATATCAAAACTTATAGTGTAAAAAGAAAGCCAGCATCAAACACTGAGCTGGTCTGAAAATGTTTATTTACTGTAAAAAAGAAACGAGAGGGGGAGAAACTGTTATTAAATTACCTACAAAGAAGTCTCCTTCTATATTCTGGGGCCGTCTCGTTCGTCTAGCCTGATATCGAGTGGAAGTAGGACCTGCAGCTGCTGCTTCCTCCTGGCTTTGGATTGCTCTAATCACAGAAACTTTACCGCCCTTTGAATTTGCGTTCAACCTCCTTTGACCACTGAATGGCGAAGAAGGTAGCCCCACCTCTGGGAACCTCAAATCTGCAGTAATCTTCACAGCCATTTCCACTCTTGTTTGCTTGTTAAGAACGAAGTAAAACGAAAAGAGGAATGGATATAGACAGGTCCCTCAGCAAGTTCAGCTTAGAAGACAGACGGCAGATAAGATAATGTCAAAGTCAAACAAACTCAATCGGTCAATGAAAGCTTCTTTCTTTATGCATCCATCTACAGCAGTTAAGAGTGATTTCTTTCAATGTTTTAAAAGAGTTTTTAAAAAGATTTAAAAAATTTTTATTTACTTTAAATTAATATATTTTTAATATTTTTAAATTATTTTGATATATTCATTTTAAAAATAATTTTTAAAAAATAAAAAATATATATCATTTTAATATATTCAATATAAAAAATTTAAAACACAACTACAACAATACTTTTTAAATACACATAAACCACCAGGTGTTGTCCCATTCTTTTCAATAATATTTAAATTTAAAAAAAAAATAGATTAGCAAATCACTGTTACTTAGAACATTGTAGAGACTACTTTCTCATCATGAAATAAAATCAATAAATCTGTTATCAGTAGTACAATTTAATCATTGTGAAATTAATTTGGACAAATTAGTATTCTTTTATTTTTTTCAGTGCAGTAAAATGATTTAAATGGTTTGAAAAGCAAAAAAATCTTAAGCTTGTGCTAAGAGATTTTTCATCTTTTCAGTTTTTTTAATAATAATTAAATGATTAAATTATCTTTAAAATAAATAAATAAAAGTAACATAGGAGGTTGATTTGATTTTTGTAATTTTTTTTTTTTGATTTGTTTATTATAATCGAGTAGAGTAGGAGGTCAATTTGATGTTTTAATAATTATTAAATAATATTTTTTAAAAAGTAATTAATGAGTATAATGCACGTGTTAGTGCATAAGAGTCGTCAGCATCATTCAGGCGAAGCCTGCATCATAATCTGGTGGTCAAATGATGGCTTTCAGGACAGTGTTCAGAATCCTCTCAATGCTTCCATGTCTAGATAGCGTTTATGGGCAATGGAACTCTGATTTTGTGCTTACATAAGCTGTATAACTCGTTGATATATTAAACCAAATCAAATCAAATAAAAACCAGCTAATGACCAAATTGGTTTTGGTTCTAAATTATGGAAAAAAAACTTGTGGTGTTTGTTTTTGTGGTAATATATGTTTTTGAAAAACATAATTTTTTATATATTCTTTTGAATTGTTTTGATGAGTTAATATTGAAAATAAATTTTAAAAATTTAAAAACAGTTCATAAAAATAGCATTTTATATAAATAAATAAATAAACACTGTTCAATAATTGTAACACGGGTAGGGAATAGAGAGGACAATTATGAGTGCAAATTTGGTGTTGATTGCAATTTTTCTTCTCGAGAAACAACATGTCATCATGACTCTACTCTGCCCCTTCCATGCCACAAGCAAACGATAAATGTTCGACGACAAAAGCATTGATGAGAACATTTTGGCACCGAGCATCGATCACTCCCTGTGAAGGATCTCGAAAGGAAATAAATGGCTATTCACACATCCTTCCGATCCATTGCCATCATTTTACGGGCTCGTACGTTGATTTTTTCACTGACAAAAAGTCAGTCACCTTATCTCTTCTGCCAAAAAAACTGGGGAATCTCTTGAACAGTAAAGGATACAATGAAGGAGCTGGGCAAGATGTAATCCTGTTCTTGTAACAAGGCAAAACAATACAGTCTTCATATACTTTTGTTCTTGATTCTTACTTTCAATCTTCATCCTTCGCATGCTACAGAAGCGAGATCCTTAATCCTTCATTTAAGGATGTTGAAATTCCAAACTTTCATCCGAACGAGGCTGGAGCAGTATTGGTACGGGACCGCGTGCACGCCTAGCCTGCTACAGGCGGGCCTGACATTAGACTTGACCTTTGATGTATTTCTCTCTTCTTTTTTTCTTTTTTTCATAGAATAATATTTATCTTATTCATTTACTTTTAATTTCGACATGTTTTTTAAATGTTATTGTGATTTTTTTATTTGAGTTTTAATAGTTTATTTCCAATTATTATATATATGCTATGAAAAAAAAATACTAGTAATGAGTTATTCATGAAGATTTCATTTAAATTATTTTTTTATTCTTAAAAC
>Ga0325405_1000905_pt1 | contig 29397 bp, 17 predicted proteins | sample PopdelMetagenome_21_FD_205663 | JGI IMG/M metagenome (GOLD analysis project Ga0325405, IMG submission 205663) | Populus deltoides microbial communities from Bellville, Georgia, United States - Xylem-Control-R2 | ecosystem: Host-associated > Plants > Phyllosphere > Stem > Wood/Secondary xylem... | reverse complement strand
GCTAGCATTTTCTTCTCTTATATTATAAATTAACTTAAAATCATATCATCAACAAAGTGTGGGTTATAAAACTTGTTTAATATATAAAATTTACTTACCATTTGCCAAATTAACAAACACAAAATCTCAAGCACGTCTGAGAAAAAGAAAAGCCATCCTCAAGAATCTAACCAATATATGGTGAAAAAGTAACTCTCGTATTGGGTTCCAAAACTTTTTCACTATAAAAGCCCTAGCGTAACTATCATGTGAGTTAAAAATTGACCTTATATGTTTTTCTTTTCCATCTTTGACTGCATTAAACAAACATCAAGACATCGTATTGTCTACCTTGAGATCAACAAGATACCGTGGGAATCTCGAAGGAGAAAAAGACATGCATTTGATCTCTCAAAAACACCCACGAAAAAAACAATACTATAAAACAAAGAGTATTACTTTAAAGATATGATAAATAACAATGACAACATATTGTTGATCCGGTTTAATTTTCCTAGGGTTCCCGACAACATTGGAAGCAATGTACGAGATTTATCACATTAATTTATTATTTTGAGATAGTTTATGTTTATCCATGTGCATGTCTCTCATTGAAAATTATATCATGAAACTTGTAGCTGCGATCAATGGAGATCAGAGATAGAATATATAGTGCTACTGACATCTTGTTTTCTGCAGCAGCAATGGAGTTTATTACATGATGAAGATGGGTATTATTATAATTATGAATGGGATTAATGTCAACCATTCCTCGGTAACAAGAAACTATTAGAGTTTCGAACAGTTGCATGTTTTCAGGGACTCTTTTAATTAGATGTTTAGTTTATAGAAGCATCTAATTTTGTCAGTCAGTATAGGGCTTCTAGGCTATGGCTATATTTATTTAGAGGTCAAGGTTGGAATCTTCCATTAATACCTGAATATCAATTTTATACTTGAAGTTGCATATATTGGTGATCTTATGTTATATGGCCGATTCCACTTTGTTTCCTAATTCCTTACTAAGTTATATATTATAGAGCAAGATCCATGATTTGATTAGATAAATATGGATATTGGATGTTTTTTAAAAGTATTTTTTAATTAAAATATTTTTTTAAAAATGAAATATTTTATTTTTTATATTATTATATCAAAATTGTAAAAAAAAACACTTAAAATTAAAAAATATTTTTTCAATTAAAAAACACTTTAAAAAAATAAAAACCATTACGCATCTATCAGTAAATTAAGGTGCGTACAATACAATTTTGGCCCTTGATTATGTGATTTCTTTTTCTTTTTAGTTAACGTAGATTTTACTTAAGAGAATTCGGTACTGTTTGGCACGCTGCTTTGTTAAAAAAGTGAAAAAAAAAAAAAAAAAGCAATTGTCTCGAGCTCCCCACTATGCAAATGTGATTAGCATCAATGTGACAGCAGCGTTTGTACAAACCACCCCAAAATCTTGAAGTCCTGCTGGAATATGATTGCACTATGATCACCTTCTTGACGTTTGAAGACGTGTCAATACATCATCATTTTGAAAACCTCAATTCTCCAAGTCCCGAGTTCCTAGCCACAATACGATGAGTTTTTTTTTTTTTCAAAAAAAAACAAAAAGGTGGAACAGTACAGTAGTAACGAAATATTAAGGAAATTGAATGAATATGATGAATCTGGTTACCATTAATTATGATAATGAATCCTTATGCATCAAGCCAAGCATCAATGGGGAAAAAATCTCTCGGTTGAAAATTCTTTTTCCAAAGTTTATATAACTTTGGAATTGTCACAACAATGGATGACTGAAATGTAAGAAAAATCGCAAATGCTGCTAACCTAATCGAAGTTTATCAATAACTACGTACATTTAGTGATCTATGCTTGATGACAATCTCCCTTTTAAAGGCGAGAGCTATATAGTAGTGCCTTCAGCTTGTTCCAAATTGTTGGAACATAAAAGAAACTTAAAACTTGCAAAAAATAGAGTCAAAATTGTCTTATTATACCATGAATATTGTTCTGATACTACCCAAGGAAGGCTGAGAATCTTGAGAAATGCATATATATAGCTATTCTAAAGTCTATTCTAAGAGATGATTAATTATCATCATCAAAGAGCATGAAAACATTTTACTTGACAAACCCGATCCTCTAACATGTTAGAGAGACTTCATTGCATGTATTCGTTGAATGTTATGAACTGATAACGACCAATGAGATATTAGAGACAATAGTTTTATATATTTAATTAATAATGGAGAGAGATTAAAAATAAAAATTCTCATACCGACATAACATGTCACTGTTTTCCTAAGCATTGTTTGTCATTGTTAAATGCATATGGGTCACCATGTTTCTTCTCTTCTCAATCTTTGGATCATACATGCAATTATGGCGTGCAGAAATTAAAGGCAAAATACAAGTGAACGCGGATGCATGGACCCGCTGCATGAAATAATCAATGCTAAGGTTAATTCATGACATGAAATTTCTGTTCAGCATTACTTTTTCATGTACAGCAAAGTTTCTTACATTGAAAATACCGAAGTGCCACATAGTTGAGTTAGCAGACATGAAACAGGTTCCACCTGTAACTTCCAAGAAGATCATGCATGAACAGCATGGCAGTTTGATTCTTTTTCCCCTCTAAAAAATTAACCAACACTAAAATAATATTATGGAAATGTGGTTATTTTTTAAAATATTTTTTATTTATAAATATATTAAAATAATATTATTATTAATTTTAAATAATACATTAAAATAATTTGAAAACACATAAAAATTTAATTTGAAGCAAAGAAAGAAAAGAAAATAAAATAATTTTAATTTTTTTAAAAAATATTTTTATAAAATAAAAACAAACTGGAAAATGATATATATATATAGTGTGACCTGTATGCCACGGCACATGATATAAAAGGTATAAGAATAGTCAACAAACCATGATTGATTAGTCTTTAGTGTATGATTAATCTACATCGAGCTAGCTTGAGTCAGATAACATGCTGTCTTAATCATTAATATTGTTATATATGTATTACCTCAGAGCATGAGGCATGCCCAAGAGAGACATTAATCAATTATAGCCGCGCGAGGAAAAAAATTAAAGGCTGAAAATAAAATGAATATAATTGGAATCCATATGCGCAATTAAGGCTATTAAATCCCTAGGGTTGCACCCTAAACCTATGCCATGGATTTATTTTGGCAGACAACTCAATGTCCTTGGAATTGAATTGCGTTGATCGATGATACAATGGTTCTGAAGTCTTGTCCATAGATATGGGCCTGTCCTGAGTATATATCTAGAGATCAAAAGAGAATTACGCAAAGAAAAACTGAACAAGTCTTTGTTTCTTGCGTCGTTCAATAAAATAATTATAAGGTGCTTTTCCCTCTCTTCTCCTACGAAAAATTCTAGAGAATTTCCCAAGTGAAAAGGCTTGGTGCGATGGGAGAACTTGTTCCACGTTGATGGAAGGCAAGGAAAGTTTTCAAATTTGCACAAATCGCTTTATTAGTTAGGTGTTGATTTCTTTTTTCTTTTTCTCTTTTCTTTCTTGTAATTAAACATATATATTTATAGGGCTTCGATCTAAGAGATCATGAGAAGGGTTTGTTCCATGATTGATTTTTTGCATGTGGAAAAAATATATATGGGGCTATATATATATATAGGATTAAAAGAAGTTGGATATACAACTGTCAGTAAAGCACTGGTTATGGTCATTTCAAACTTAATCGAGATTAGCTGGCTACTATCTTAATCAGGTTTTTAAATTAAAAGTATAATTAGTGGAAGACGTGAATATATATATAATATATTCCCAAATACTCAGACCTTTTAAATTTAGCTTTTTTCCTTGCATGAACAAACAAATATGCTCAGAAAACTTGACCCGTCTAGAAAGGGATTTTCTCCAATCAAACCCACATATCAAGACTTAAAGTGGTAAATGCCTCTTTTTCTCTACTGAGTCCCGAGAATAGGTATAGGTTCCTATTTACACAAGAGCTATATGAGTGGAAACATTTTGAATCTTTTGCAGCGACTTGGAGCAAAGGGAAGCTTTGATTAGTGCCCTACAAATCTAGAGAGATTAGTGACTGAAAGAAAATTTGTAGATTTTGACAAGAACCCATTAGCTAAAATTTTCTTTGTTCCTTTCTCATTCTTCATTTTCTCTCTGGTTTCGCTTTCAACAATTCCACAGTTTTATTCTCTTCAATAAAGGTAAGAATGATTGTAGGGAAGAGGATGGTCCCACACAACCCAATCAAACAGAAATATGGTGGAAATCAAGGTAAGGATGCGTGTAGGTTCCCACCAAACAGGAAATATGACCCCGCATGATTGCAAACAATCCTTTCCTTTTCTTTTCATATGACATCCATATCCCATTTTCGGAACGAGGAGAAGAAATAAACTTTGTACTTAATACAACGCCATTATAATTTTTTAAACAACTAGCTAGTTGCGACTCTCAATTTAAATATTATTAGGTGTAATTATATATGCTCCTGTTAATATCATGCATGCATGTAAATAATAACACTATCTAATGCCTTTTTTTTCTCAATTTCAATAATTTCTTTCTTCAACAAAAGAAATTAAATTTCAAACTAAAAATAGCTTAAGAATATAAATATTCAATAATTCATTATTAACTTTGTCATAACTCAATTTTGAATTTTCAAAAAACATATAAAAATAAAAATAAATTAAGAATTTAATCAAGGCAACACAAATTGAAAGTTTAGGGGGTTAATAAGGATAAAAGTATAAAGTTGGAAGTCGATTTGGCCAAAAAAATAGAAAATTGATAAGTTTAGGGATTTAATTAAACTTTGAATTTATTTAATTAATGTAATCAGGGGCTAAATTGAAAAAACATTAGCCCCTAATTGACATAAATTGAAAGAATTGATAAGTTTAGACTGGTGAGTAATGACGTTTTGTTTATCATAGTAAGAGCATTCAAAACATAAAAAATTGGAAGAATAAATACAATTTTTAATCTATAAAGTATGAAATTTTTGTTGTGTCAATGATAAATTCTTTGTCCTTAATGCTTTATTACTTCTCACTTGTGCAACTCGAATGTTTGCATTATGCCTCGCAAGATTCTAACAAAACCACATTGGTTTAGATGCTCTTCTAAAAAAAGGTCTTTGAACCAAAGATTATATGACTCAAATATCTTTCAATAAGATGAACCTAAACTCTAGTTTTAAAAAGAAAACCAAATTATATATAAAAAAAAAACTAAAATATAAGGTGAGGAAGAGTGTATAAAAGTCTAAAAAACATTATCTCAAACTCTTTCCTCACTATCTTTTTAGTAAATTTTGGAAGATAAAAAGTTAAAGAGTTAATTCTCATCATTCAACCTTTGATTAACCATCATAGATCAAGAATTAAATATGAATATAGTAGCTATAAATTTTATTTTTTTAGCTAAAAAAACTATGTAAATTTGCATAAAATACTTTTTGAAGAAATTGTTAACATTCATGAGCCCACTTGGCAAAACAATAGGTTGGAAAAAATAATTATTCATAGATCAGCCTAAGTCCAAATTTTAGTTGGTAAGAGATAATATTTTGTGACCCAAAATATTATTTTATAATAAACTCAGACCCATGCTCAGGCCCAGGCTCGAAGCCCGAGCATGAGTCAACTTGGGTCGACACGTATGTGTGTGTGGGTTGAAACCCAAAGTCCATTTTGTTTAGGACCTCTCCTCTCTAAAAATTTTGGTGTTCTCTAGGTCTATTTTTAACTTTTCAACTTTCCATTTTATAAACACTAAATTTTTTTTGTTTCTTTCCTATATGAGGTAGAAGTTTATAAAGAGTTTTAGGTTTCACCAAAACATGTCAACCAAGGGTTCATTGAGATCAATTCCTCATTCACCTATAATTTATTTAAATCATATTAATATTTTATGTTAAAGATCATATGTTAGAGATTAAATTGCAATAAATTTTTAACCCAAAATGTAAGTGGACCCCATTTTTAATTTAGCTTCAAATGTGTTCATTAACCATGTTATTTAAATAAATTTTCAATAATCTCTCACATGAATGGAAATTATCACACCAGTTTTAAAATGACTCGAAGATTTGTTGAAAGGTATTGATTTGATAGATTAGAAGATCAGGAAATATAGCTTTTAGCTTTGAACCTTTCGTAGTGAAATAATGTTGGATTTACTCAGCTAAATCGTAAACATAATGACTTGAATTATTTAGTTTTCTATGTAAACCAAGACAATATTAATCGCATAGCTCCCTACCTAGATATTTTCTTTGATTCTCACTATTGTGTTCATTTTAGCTCTGAACAACTCTTGGATTTATGAGTGTTTTACAGAATTTAGTCTTCATTAAAGTTATCAAGGAAATGACCATATTTCTCACTTATATAAATGATTTTTTATTAAAAATATTATTTATATTTCAATTGATGTACCAAGATATAAAAATCATTAAGAGCACAACTCATATTTTATCACGCTGCAACTAACACTTATTTCACCATAGAAAAAATTAAAAAAAATAATAATAAGAGGATCCACAATATTTTTGTGACTCTCGTAAGGGTCAATGGCCATATACAGTACAGAAATTAAATATAGAGCTACGAGTAAAGGTGCATGTGAGTTGTTATGGTAAAAGTGTGTAATGGAGGAACTAGATTATCCATCTCATGGTGCTGTGAGATTATATTGTGACAATTAATCACTAATTAAGGTTGTTAAAAACTCATATATACAACATGATCGAACCAAGCCAGTAGAAATTGATTGTAATTTAATTTATGAAAAAATGAAAAATAAAACTATTGAAGTTTTGTAAGTCAAGACTTCAAGGCAACTTGCAGATTTCTTGATAAAAGCAACCTCCAACAAAAATCGTTTACAGCTCGCTTGACAAGTTATTGAAGATATGTACAATGAGAGTCTTGGAATAAGCGGTAAAAGGACAGTGTTAGTCAACTATTATTCATACACAAATATATATATATATATATATATATATATATATATATATATATATATTGTAGGTATGAGTCTTGTCAAGTGCTTCAAAACATCGGGACCTCATCCCAAACAACAAAAGCAGCATCTTCAACCAACTTTGCTAATCGAGTGCCCTTTTTAATATGACATGTGGAGCATTCATCAACAGCCAGCGGGCTTTCAAAGCGAGAATGAGTTGTTCTACCACTGGGAAGAAAAAGAGACGCAATGCCGGAGGACTCAACAAGAAGCACGATTAGACCTTCAGGTCTTTTTCTAGATAAATATAACACAAATTCTGCATGCGTCAAAAAATTTAAGTTCAAATGATATTTATTCGGAGTAGATTCCTTTCCATACGATCCAACATTTATACTCTTGATAATCTATTCGACACTACAGTGTAATTTCTATGACATGCATGATCATTTGGACTAATTTTAGTTGACTCTATATCGACTAATATTGGCAGAAAACAGCAAATTAGACAGACTGATAGTGAGGAGGACTGCAGAGCCCTATCAAAACCAAAAGTGCAAAGAGAGGAGGACAGATTATCCTCCAGCCTTGCTTTTTTGCGGAGCGGATTAGAAATGAGTGCGGTGGTTGACAATTCACAAAGATCAAGTTGAACAGGTGTTCGCATATCATCTCAGCCTAATTTGATTTTGGACTCATGATTCGACGTCAGGCAGCCACTCTATTAAATCGTTCGGTGCTAAAATCGCTCAAGAGAGAATGAATAGACAACTCTCCCAAGCACCTCCCAAACCACTGAGAAAGGATTGGAGCATCCCTATGGATGCATCTAGAGCAACAGTTTTTGTGCTTTTCTTTCCTCTACTTGTTCATCTAATGTAAGTTAGGCTATTATCTTTGTATTCTTTTTCTTAATAAAATTTCGACTAAAAAATGGATGCATCTAGAACTGATCTTGGACATGATATATAGCAGTGGAACAACATCAGTGACACTTTTAAGTACGGAGAAAAAATAAACCAACAAACACAGAGAACAACCCTCTTCCAATCACAATGAAAGCGTGAAAATAGAGACAGGATCAAGATAGAGCAAAGAAAGTGTAAAGAACGAAAAGCAGCGTGTGAACTGTGGACAACCAAACCCAACCATATGTCTAAACTCTTAACGTTTGAATAAAGAAAATCCCACAATTCCAGGAGAAACTGCCGCCCACATCCCAGAAACGACACCGCGGAGTTCAATTTTCATAATGGAACGGCGCCGCGTCGAACCTGTATCCTTCAATGCAACGGCGCCGTTCTGTGTAAAAAGAATGGACACCCTCAGGGCTGCCCACCCTTAACGACAGCGCAATAGTGGAGCGGCAAAAAACGAACACGAGGTTTTTTGCAAGCACGGCGCCATTCCAATGTAAAACGACGTCGCGTGAAAAGATTAGGACCTTCGGAACTGACAGAGACAAAACGCAGCGCATAAGGGAGGCAAAAAGAAAACAGCTTCCTTTTATAAAACTACGTCATTCTACCTAAAATGATGGCATTTAAATGACATTATTCAAATATGAAAATCCATTTTTTAGGAAAAAAAACAAAATATGGTATTAATAGTAGTAATTAGTAATATTCTATTAATTACTTATGGTTAAAACACATGTCAACAACATAATACATATATATATATATAACCTTAATTAGTAATATTCTATTAATTACTTGTGCTAAAGGGGAAATTTGAAATTCACGGTGAGATCTATCAAAATCACCTGAATCTAACCTTAAAAAGGGTTTCCTGATGAAAAGAGAAAATAATTTTATTTTATTTTTGATGTTGTTGTCATGGTACCATAGAGTTACTAATAATATGATGTTGCTAATTACATTCTAAACACTATAAAATTTATCATATTTTTATGGAGAAAAAATGGTATTTTTTTAGTTCAAATTACCTTCTCTCAATATTCATGTAATTTGTTTTTACAAAACCATGTCTTTTTTTTATTATTATTAGAATCATGATTTATGTAATAAAAAATAATAGTATTTAAAAAATATTCATAAAAACTCTAATGTTTTGAATTAAATTGGAAAACATGTATCTTTATAATTAAAAACTCAATTTTTTTATTCATGTATTTCTTTTTTCGTTATGAAAAAAATATGGTTTTTTTATTATAAGTATTTATTTTTAAAATAAAAACTTATTATTATCTTAAAACTAATTTTTAATAAAAAAAATCATGAATCGATCATTTTTACGTATCGAATAAATGTAAAATAATTAATAATTTGAGAAAAATATATAATAAAAAATAACAAAATAAATGGTACATTCTTATTGAATATTAATGAGCAAAGTTTTTAAGAACTTCTCCATGTTAGGTTAATATATAATTAATCATAAAGTGATTATTAATATAAAAATGTATCAATGCCAAGTGCAGCTCATTTGACAGCCTAAATCTTCTTTATCATTGTTGTTGTACTACAATTAACTTAGGGGAAAATTCCCTGCCCGCTTTCTTTTGTCAAGCCTATCTCTTCACAGTCACTCTTCTCAACGGCTCATCAATTCAATTTATCTTCACCGCTCCTCTCTCCCATGCCCGCCGCCTTCGACATTCAACGCTGCCACCTTCATCTTCATCGCTCTTCTCTCTTCCACAGAAAAGTTAGGTCAAATGTGGTCGAACAATGCACCATACCACTACCACAATGTTTATTACTGTACATAAATCCTATAATCACATTCTCTTACAAATAAGCGTCTTCATGATCGGCATGACTGTGAATCCTTTGTATTCTTATGGTTATATAGTTGTTTATTTATATAATGTAAATGCATAGATTCACTTTATTTAGATTTATTAACGTGGCAAGCCATGTTCAAGAAGCCTGGGTGTGGTAACTAGCTCACTGCAGGCATGAGAATCATGATCTTGTGTCAGTATAAAAAAAATGGAATCCTACTGTCAATTTTGTGAGCAGAAATTGCTGTTATTCTTGTATTTTTACGTTGCATGCTGAAATAATGTTTGGAATATAAATTTTACCTAGAAGGAAAAAATTAAATGTCAACTATTTTCTTAGAGGTGATTCCCTTGATTATATTCAAGATGATGGCATTGTTTATATACAAGCAAGAGCATCAGAAAAATGTTAATGTATGCATCCTCTAACTCCATGGTGCTCCCATGCCATCCCTACTAGTGCAGTGGCGATCGATCTGTGCCCTAAGGACACTACAAGGGCAACGTCCGAAGCAGGACAAGACATCCTCCAAGGTCCACACTGCAAGTTTTTCTTTTTGGATCAGTATCTAAGATCTATTGGGCTTAGGGTTTTTCTTCAACTAGACTCCTAGGGCCTTATGTTGGACTTTGTTGCTTGTACATGCAAGCTTGGCCCATATCTATAAGATCCTAGGATTCATCTTCCAGGGAAAACAAATTCCAGAGATCTAGTGTTCTTAAAATAAAAAAAAACCCTAGGGCATAGAAAAGATAATTTGTAAGTAGCAAAGAAAAAGGTGGTTAAAGGTCAAAGGATAATTCTCACGTGTTTTTCAAGATTTTATTTCATTGTACAGATACTAGATAGGAATTTTTTACTCTCTTTCCCCGGGAAGATTTTATTTGTGAGGAATATAATGGATAAGAAATTTGTTCTTCAATTTTTGAAGAATGGGTGTATCATTGAAACCTCATGACTCATGTCAAACGAGCGGGCTCCATATATATATACATTGATCTTCAAAGTACAAGGATTGAGATTTGAGATAGACAAATCGCAAAACACAGTCAGGAAGCAAGAAAAAGGAGGAAAAGTTCAGGATTTATGGTTCCATTTTAGTCATCAGATGACGACCAATCGTCGCATTATAGCATACCCGTAATTCCCATTCATTTTAATTTCGTAAGCAAGCAGTCTAGTCCGAAAAGGAGATTTTTCTCCCATCTAGTGCATTTGTTGTCGGGCTGCCTCTCTGAAAAGAATTCTCGAGTGCCTAAGATTCCCGAGCATTAGCAGCTCTCGTGAAGAAACAGCAAACTTTTCTGTTTTCCTGAGAAGAGAAGGAACAACATATGACCATGCGGCCCACCTGTTTCTGAATAAAATCAAAACATAAACAGCGAAACCGTTGTGATTTGTGTCAGGTATCTTTCTCCATTCACAACAAAAATGTCTTCATGCTACTGTCAATAATGTTGCAAATGCTGGGCTACAAAAGGAGCAGAACGACCCAAACAGACCACAGGGAAACTTGGTTCGTGTCAAAACAGCTTCCCAACCACTGAACATATGACCCTAGTGCTTGCCATTAACGTGAACAAGACAGCAGTAACAAAGCCCCATGGAAGTCCTATGCTATCTTTCAAGAATGGAAAGCACGTAAGCCATTAAAGTTCGCACTTTGCAGTGACAGCCACATGCATGCATACTGCCAGTGGCATGTCCACTAGGAAATCACCCCACATACAAGGCATAAACAGCATACCCCACTGTTCACCCCATATACAAGGCATACCAATCCCATAACAATCCTTGCATGTACAATAGCTATGTACTGTGACGGTATGAGCTAAATAAACGCATGAAATGAAGCAGGCATGATCGCACATAAAGAGAGAACAGGTATTTCTCTGCATTTATTCAAGTAGTCCATTGCTACATAAAGAATAAAGAACCTGCGGAAGCAGCAGACTGGTTTTAAATGAAGGAGCAGTGGAATACCCACTATTTCCTTGCAAGAATTAATCTGACTGTTAAAAAAATTTTACAAAGTTACTAATCAAATTTCTACTTTCAGCTAGCAGGAAGGTTCTCCTGCCAAATGACGGAAAAACACCCCGGCATGAGAACCTGAAGAATCACCATCCGTGCAAAGCGCCCCAATTCGAGGCCTGCACAAAGAATAAAAGTATGTCCTAGAGTTGGTTAATCTTTGCCGCTGCTCCCAGAATCAATCAATCTTTCGATATTCTGTGTGGTTAGAACCCCATTAGAGAAGAAAAGGTTAGCAAAGTCAGGCTCTAGATGATACTCCCGAGGCAGGCCAGCCAGTTTTCTCGTCAATTATGTGATCCGAAAGTCAATCTAACCTGCTCTCTGAACCTAGAGATGACGGGCCTCTGACTTTAAGACGCTTTGGCCCAATCTCTATAGGAGGTGGTTCCCTCGTAGTCTTTCCCAGTTCATGCTGGAAGCGGTCCAATCTGTGGTGTTCTCGCTGTCTACCCATTTCTTCCTTGGAGGTCAACTTCTTGAACTTAATCGAGAATGGAATAGTACTTCCCCTGGCAACCCTGTCCTTTGAAGCACTCTCTGGTGCTTCTTTATAATCTGAAATTGAAGAAGTGGAACCATGATTTGATTCATCGGCTCTGCAGTATTCTGATGACGTCGTTTGCCCATATCTTCCTTCATGTTGGAGCTTCTTTAGTCTTTTAAGCCCCTGTATCAGGTGACCAAATATGAGCATGAAAAATCGGAGTACAACAATAGTCCAGGAAGACTAATTTTCAGCACAACTACTTCAAAGTTCATCCTTTAACATTGTGGTAGCCAAATGAGTGCAAGTACGGACACTACAGCATGCATTATGAATAACTTGCCATATAGTTCAAAATACTCTAGTATCACAACTATGAGAAACTAATTAGAGACAAATTTCATTAAGACACCAGAAAATTACATCAGGGAAAGATAATGCTTAATTCAAACACTCTTTGCATTTTACTGGTAGAGTACATTGAAAAACAGGGGAAACACAGAATGCAAAAGAGAAAAAAAAAATGGTAAGATTCAAAGATACACCATCTGAGAATCCTTAAAACACAATCAAATAAAGACAAGAACCATACATAACATACAAATCATTGAAAAGCAGGACTTGAAAGCAACTTACAAAATTAAGAGTACAAAATTAAGTGACCAAAATAGAGTCAAGGTAGCAATATACAACTATACCTGGTGTTCAGAGTTCTTTGAAGATGCAGCATCATTCACAACTCTTTTTTCAACTTTCAGAGAAGACCGGCGCTTAACCCTAAAAATCTCCGAGTCAGAATCATCACTTTGTTCATCAACACTGGATTTAACCTCTAACCCACGAGGATTACTTTTCTGGATTCTCAAGAATTCATCATCATGTGATTGAGTGGATACTGAGTACTCATGCTTGCTGTGCAATCCTTCCTCAAATAACCTTTCCGGATCAAGTTTTCCTGCATTAAAGTCAGCCTGCACCTTTACCCGCCAAAGATGGAAACAAAATCCATTAACCATAATGTTAAAAACAACTTATTTTTCAACATTTGTCTAAAGTAGGAATAAGAAAGGAATCATACGTTGTCAGATGCAGAAAAGCTTTCAACTGGCTCTCCAAAAGAACAGAGAGTGGATGCAGCACAGGAAATGGAAGCTTCAGAGTATTCAGGTCTAAAATTTCCAATACCATACTTGTTTGTGGATTTGCTAAACTCTTGTGAACATTCCCAGGTTATCGCAGGAGTCTCGGCATTGAAATCAAAGCTTATATCACAATAAGGAAAGTACCCATCCTCGGGAACACAATGAAACTTCACTGATAACTGATAAGAATACAAATCATCACCAGTGTTTGCTTGCCGTCTAATCTCCTCTAATATTCCATCTTCCTTCTCAAATTTCTTAGCTACAGCTTCCATATTAGAAATATCCTCCCTCAAAAACAGTGTGTGATTTCTCCCACATGAAAAGTCAAGTGAACTGAAATCTGGACAGTGCAACCAGCACAATTATAAAGTGATTATAAGACAATTGAAAATGACTAATCATAGAAAGAAGAGAGATATTTTGTATGTTGTCCATGGAAGATATGGAGCAAATCATACCATGTCTAAGGCACACCGGATGCAAGTCACAGCTGCAGTTAAGGAATGCCACATAGCAATCCAGTTTACATAAGGTGCATAAGATTGTCCCATTGGTATTTGGCAAAAGGCCAGTGCATGCTCTTGATTTCATTATAGACCAGCGAGCACGGTGGTGGAATCGCATCAGCTTCACAAAAGAAGCCTTAATCCAATTATGGGAAACCAGGTCCGCAGAGGAATAATCTGAATCTTCAAGTTCTAGACTTGCATAAAGAAGCATTGCTTCTTTGCACAGAAGTTCTTCATGGGGAAGTAGAGGCACCCTGTTGAGTAGTGCATAGCGCCAGCTAGCTACAGCCCCCAAAGGAAACCAGTCACCAATTGCGAAGTTCACAGCCTCACCACAGTTGAAACCTACAAATAGACAAGGGAAAATACAATTACTATCGCTGTACTGTAACAAATATCCCAAAATCCAGTTAAGATGGGTAAGTCAAAAAAAAATCAAAACTATTATCATCTCAGCTGAAAGAAACAATTTCTTACCATGACTGAATCCTGCATGATAAGCTCTCGGGAAAGTGATTATAAACTCCCCAGGCTTTTGCACAGCCTTGTACACAGGGACATCATGTTCTAACAATATATTTGGTGGAAACAGAGTTGTTTTCCCCAAAAGTACATCGAAAGCTCCATCCTCCCCATCAGTTGATAGAATATCATGGCTATACACATGTTCTCTAACCACTTTTTCAAATTTCAAAGCTGCATGACCAGGAATTCCATACCAAGTTTTTGATGCTCCGCAATGATGGTAATTAATGCTGCCAGTAAGGTAATTAAATTGACAATTAAATCAATGTTAACAAAAAAATTTACTAAACAATACAAAGCAAAGGATACAAAAGAATACATATATGAATAATACCTGTACAAATAATGATCTTCTACATGCCAAGCAAACACGCTAAACAGCATTCCAATGTAAAGCATTGGATCAGTTACCCCCTGAAATAAGTGTGCAATCTAAGTCAACAAGAGACATCAAGTACACTAACAAATATGACAAGAAATATATTAACCAATTACCGGAATAGCTGTTCCCAGAAGGCGCAAAATGGACTTCGGCAGCCGGGAAAGATTCTGAAATCACAAACATAGATAAAGTATAATAATTGGTGGCTGTCCGTGCAATACAAGAAACAGATACAAAAGACATTATTCATAAATTTCAGTAACCAATGAGCTTTTTTTTTTCCCAACAAGCAACTCTTTATCCACAGCAGTAGAATAATAATAAAAAAATAAGGGAGGAAGAGATTTTAGGCGGGATGCTAGAGGGGATTATTTTTTAGCTATTTGACGAATGGCATAAGATTAAAGGGGGTATACACTACCCTGTTTTGAAATATTTTTCACTTTACTTGCGAAGGAAAAATTTATATTCAATCTACTATACACTACCCTGTTCCTAATGGAACAGGATTTCTCCATTCTAAAACAAAACAATCTTATCTTGGGTGGCAACAAACATGTATCAGGCTATTAGCAGATCTCACGTATGGTTCCCACTTTTCAACCCAGGAAGCTCAGGAAAACCAAATTGCCAGAATTCTGGCGCACCCTTCCAAAGATAAAGACCCCGTTCTTTGCCACTGATTTCTGTTGAGAATAGTGAGGGTTTCTCGTGCTGCACACTCATGTGAAAAAAATTCTCATACTGTGATTTGGGTTCTCCAGTTGGATTGATTTTAGCCATTAGATCATGATATTACACATTTTACCACCCAACCCCTCCCTGGATGCTTTGCAAATTCTCCTGGTTCTTTTTGTTTTTATTTTGCACATCTGACCAACTCCAGTACTTGAAATAATATTTTTTTTTTCCTTGGGTAAAATTAGGCGGAAGTTATCCATCAGAATAAAGAACAGGAAATCATAAATGCAAAAGCAAAATCAACACCTTCAGATTCCACTTGCTATTTCCAAGCGGGTCCTTGGGAGACGATGAAAAGGCAGTGCCATCAACATCGCATGCATATTCAACCGTTTCTGTCTTTCCACACGCAATTTCATGCCAAAATTCTTTTTCCATGTACGTCGCAGGAAGACAACTGGCACTACAATATCTACGGGCAAAAACCTTGTTCGCCATTTTCTCGAAATCACGAAATGTATAATTTCTGAAAATCACCATTCATATTTAAAACCCGAGAAAACAATCAAGTAAGAACTTATACCCCTTTGAAGTAATAAAACTAACCTTCCACTCATAAAAAATGTGACTCGGTCACTACTATCCCACTCAGCAAGACGAAGAGGTTGTACTCTAGTTGTAAACTTGAATCCTGCTTTCTCTTTCATTAATACAATCCCAGCAGGAACAGATGCACTAACAGGAGAAATAATCTTGCATATACCTGTAAATTCAGAAGAAGAAGAATAACAAGAAGATGCAAATTGCATTAATTTGATTGATGAAAACATGGCAGCAGAAACTTGTAATTGGCAATAAGAAAGCAAAAGAACTCCCTCAGTCTTGCAGTTTCCACAAGTGTTACTTGAAGGAAGATCGTATTATGAGAAAAACAAAGAATGTTTCCCAATGAGACCGAGACAATACTGACAAAGAATAACAAGGATGTCTATTACACTACATAATATGCTTTTATATGAAGCAGGGAATGCATGAATTAGACATGCCCAGGTTCTCATTCTTGTGGCTCGATGTTGAGAATTAAATGTTCTTCAATTTTAAAGAAACAGAAATGCTCCAATCCATGCAGTACCCTAAGTAAAACCAAGAAGATTGTATAACCAATAAAGAGGCCAAAAGAGATTATTAGACAGCAATGTCTACTTGCTTTTAGCATAGACATATACAGGCTTAGTACAGAGTAGATATGCCAACCAAAAACAAAAGTAGGACTTTAAGATTTTGACATGAACCCTAATTTAAGCAGGCATCTTCCATGTGATTTACAGTAGCTGATAGACCAGCAAGATTGCAAACAAGGTTTAAAGAAATTGTTATAGGAGACCCTGTTTCAAGACTACATTACCTCTTAACAAAACAATGTTTGGGAATAACTTTTATAAGATAAATTAGACCAATTTGAGACAAAAATTGGAAGAATTTTACGCTCCCTACATGTTCAATTTTCATGTTATTCAATACAACCAACATCATAAGAAAAAATAAACCTGAGTTGATCCATTACCATATCTTGAAGCTTCTGGAGCTATTTTCTGCAAGTACACCAAGGGATCCTCAAACTCTTCCTTTGTCGGACAATAGACAGGGCATTCTGGGATTTTTTCAGTCCATTCTAAATCACTAGTGTCAAACTTTTCCACTTTCCGCTTTGAAAACACATCCTTCCCACTTGAAGCACCAGCAGACCTAGAGAATGATTCCATGTTACCATTTATCCTAACACCACACGATGCTGAAGCCCTTAAAGCATCTCCTCCGCTTCTACTCATCATACTGGGAATACTTACAGTTTCTGTGACACTTTCTAATTTCATTTTTTGAAGCCTTTTGCGCTTCAAATATTCTAGCCCATTCCGAGCTTCTTTGGACAAGCATACCCTTCCTTCCACCTTCAAAACAAAAGGCAGTACAATAGAATCCGATCAACACATGGATAAAAAAAGAAAAGAAATGCATGATAAATAATGCACTTTCAACCTTGTATATAGATAGCAAAGCATCAACATCAGGTGCAGCATGTATTTTGATAGAAGATATGAGAATATATAAAGCTCTAATTCAAGAATGCAACCAGCATGAAACACAAATTCATCAAGCATTTTCAGTTTCACAGACACGAAACTAAGCATCTGCATTGTTTAATTCAACTGATAATGAGTTCAGCTACAAAAACATTTATGTTCAATACAATCCAGAATGGGCTACAGCAAGTCAACACTCAATGCATGATTCAAGAAATCATGTCAAAGTTCAGAAATGAACGACCAAATTATCAAATAAAAAGACAACAAACAAAAAAAATTCACCTAAAGTGAAAACTGTAGAAAGCCGCCAACAGGAAATTACCGTGCATTCATGTTAATTGTATAGCCCCAAAGAAATTTCAATACTGCCCCGCTTCTTTCCACCCCAAAGAAAGTAACACAGTGTCAACCATTTGTGGTCATATCAATTAATCAATTTATCACCACAATCAAAGCAAAAAATGAGAGTATCCACAGGACCCATGTTGAATTGAGAGTCAAAAATTCAATAAATCCAAGGAATATTTCAAACTAATAAAAGTACAACTTGAACCAACTACGTCTATGACCATATCAACTCTTTACGGTCATTTTTTCAATTCTATAACTCTTTTTATCTTTATCCGCGGAACTTCTAAGCATGGTCAAAGCTACCGTTCAACAAATACACGCGTACACACTTCATTCACAATTTTTACAGGCACATGAAAAATGAGAGAATTAAAAAAAAATGGAAGCATGATCTTGTCATCTTTGCGTGCAGCTTGTTAGCCGGCTAAAATTAAATTGAAATCCGAAAATAAATTATAAAACTCATTTAGAAAAAAAGAAAAATAGTTAAACATCTTCACAAAATAAAAATAAAAATAAAAATTAATCTTTGAAGCGTAACAGAAAATGCAACAAAAACAGAGGTTGGAAGAATCAAAAAACTATAAAAACACGGTTTAATAAATCAAACTGAAACTCAAAAAAAAAAAAAACTAAATTTCCAAAAAATACAATCGAGAAATCAAAATCACCATTGCATGGTAGAACAATGTGAAAGATCTGTCCAATAGAAACTGGAATAAATTAACTCCATAACTATTGAACAAAGCGTTATAAGCATCAATAGATAAATTTAAAAGATAGAAGAAATTTTTAAATTAGCAAAGAGAAACCACATACCATTTCATTCCGTGGACGGTCACTATGCGCCTCCGTTTTAATCAAATTGTAGCCAACAAAAACAAAACTGAAATCAACAAAAACACGAATTCCAAACCCTAGATCAAGATCTTCTTCAACAAAACAATTAATCACAACCAAGCACGCCACATTCTCTCAAAACGCGCCAAGAACGAACAAACAGAGCCAATCTCAGAAGATCCGGAAAAAGTGGTTGTCAAAAACGGAGACAGAGACACGAAACCAAACAAATCAGTGAATTCGAATTTTAGGGTTCGCCGGCAATATACGGAGGCTATGCGCCGGAGAGATGAGCGGTTTCCGGCGAGAACGGAAGTTTAACGGTGGAAGGTGTGGAGAGAGAAAAGCAAAGGCAGTGAGTGAAAAGAAAAGGAAGAGAGGAAGAGAGAGAAAGTTAAAAGAAGGGAATGGCTTAGAAAACCGGGAAAAGGCCTTAAAGAAGATAACTTGTATTTTTATAGTGAAAAAACAAAATTTACTAGTACTACTTTTCGGTTTTTTTAAAATTAGAAAAAAAAAATGGAATTGAGTAAAGAAAGAGAGAGAAGGATGGAGGAAACTGGTGGTAGTTGTTAGGTGGTTCAACCAAACGCCTTGCCGGCCAAAACGCGTTTTTTTTCGCTTCATTTGTTGTCACTGTTCTTTGTGCGGCCAGGCAGTGCTTTTCAATTTTGTTTTAATTTTTTTATTTTAAATCATTCTTTTAATATTTTTAGATTATTCAATGCATTAATATTAAAAATAAATTTAAAAATAAATATTATTTTAAATAAAAAAATACTTGTAAAGGCAACTTTAACAATAAAGACTCCAATTTTTTTCCATTTTATTTCTTTTTAAAGCTTTCCATTTTAGACACTTTTACTATTTTACCCCCTTTTACAACCTTAGTAGTAAAAATATGGTGAAGATGTTAACTTTTTTCATGATTTAACTTAAAATACGATATCTATCTCAATGATTGATTAGAAAATATATTTTTTTGTTGGAGGTATTGTCGCTATATTAGTCTACTTGTTTCTATATTAATATGTAAAAAGATTAAAAACATTATATAACATTTGGTCCACGTGATAAAAATAGTATGTACATACCACAAATTTATGTGATAAAAATACGTACCACGTACATGTCATTTTCATGCATTGTTTAGATAGTAATATTGATGTTAAGTAAAAAAAAAAATGAAACTGCTTTATAAACAAAATCTAGCATTAAGTTTACTAGATTCTATTTAATAAATATTTTTAATAAAAATAAAATTATTTAGAGTAAATTTACATGTTCTATAATCTGTAAAGAATCATCTCATTGAAAATAACAATATTTAATCTAGATATGAATTTTTTTATTATAATTTAAACTATATTAAAAATAGATGAAAAGTAGCCGGTTTTAGTTATTATTTTGATAGATAGTCTTGAAAAAATTTGAGATTAAATTTAATTTTTTTATTATTATTTTCATTCATGTTTTAATAAATAAATGTTTTTAATGCGGGCCAAAATGTAAATGAAAAATTAAATATAATTAGTGGAGGAACTCAATTCAAATCAAAATTTGTTCAAAGGAACGAATTACACTGATAAATATTCTCCATGTATTTCAAAGGAGAGAGCGTGTGAAAGGGATGCTTATGCGAGGCTATTTGAGACAATTCGCTCGACGGTGCTACCAAAGAGTTCATGGTAGGTATTCTGGTCAGAGACAAGAAAGTGGCTGGAAAGACGTAATTCTCACGTGTAGAAATGTACAGCGACGATTCGTGTACAATGAGAAAATCGAACCGTTCATCTAAACGAACAACGTAAGCTGAACGGTGAAAATAGGTGACAGCAATACAGGATGTGAAATAAAAGCCGTTTGTACCTTTTTCCTTCGGGCGGCCGACTTTGCGAAGAATCATTATCACCTACCTTCTAAGTTGGTTGGACTACTTTTCACATGACACTTATGTCCTTGCTCTTGTTCGTTCTTTTGGCGAAAACACCAAGGACACGGTCGTCCTTCACTCTGGATTCCGTCAACCAAGTGGAACTAACCCGGACCCCAACCAGTCATGCCTCAGGGGGAAAAAAGACATGAGCTCGACGCGTGGAGATATCCTTGTACAGTGATGTACACGTGGCGGGAAAAGGGAGCGCAGTTTCAAGCGTCTTGTGTGCTACCGCGGGTGGCATTGCCAGGACAAAACTAGCTGGCGGTTACAGCAGGTTTCACGGACCCATAAATCACCGGTCCCAGCTTTTAAGTCTTGGCGTTCTCTCTCTCTCTCTCTGTATCACGGGAAGCAGTATTGTTTAAGTCACAAAAATTAGAAAATACGTGTCCAGAAAATTTAGCGGATAAGGTAAAGTTGTTATTTCTTGTGGTATTAAAATTAAAACTGTAAATTAAAAAAAAGGGGAAATTGATTCCCATCAGCACATCACTGTTTATTCCCGCCCGTCAAGCTACTCATCTCACCACTCGAGTTTAGTTTTTTCTTGCTTGAATATTTTAAATTCAGTTATTGAGTTTTATTTTTTTCAGTGTAATCCTCGCAAATTATGTTATTATAGTTTAATACGTTGAGATTTATTTCCTATTTATATATTCTTGCATATTTGACTGTAATAAAATATTCTATTATTAAATTAAAGTGAATTTACAAAATTCTATTGTTAAATTAAAGTGATCTTACAAAATAAAATTTTAGGTTATTATTAAGTAAAAATTGAAAAAACAATCACAAACAAAAAAACATAGCTGATTTTTAAAAACATTTAAAAAACTTCAATTTTATCCCTCAAGTTTTACACTATACATTTATTTAGTCCTTGTTATTTGAGTTTTTTATATTTTACTCTTAAACATTATCTCATTTACATTTTAATCCTTAAACACTAAAAAGAAAACACAAAGTCCCTAGGAAAAAAAAAGAAAGTTTTTACCATATAATTTTTAAATAAAACAAAAATCAAACTTAGCGTCGTTGGATTTATCATAAAAAATAAAATTTAAAGAAGATGTTTCTGTTCTTCAAACATGCTCTGGAAAAATATATTAGAATCTATAAATTTTATTTTAATTCATTTTGATTTAAAATTTTTGAGTTGATTAAAAAATATTTTAAGATTAAAGATATTTTAATGAGGTTTTTATAAAATTTTTATGTTAAAAGTAATTAAACAATGGGGTTTTTTATCAAAAAAAAAAAATCAAACCTCAATTTTCAAATACTATAAATGATCAAAAAAATGTTATAGGAGACATGTCCTTTGCCAAGACGGGCTGTTTATAGCTCATTAAGGAAAAAAAAAACATTGTCATCCGCTCTTTTTTTAAAAAGAAAATAAATTAGGCATGTCTAGGCTTTTTAATTTTTGGATGAGCACACGACTTGACCTTTTTTTTAATTTTTTAATTACTCTCAATTTAAATTTTAATTAATATCCCCTCTCTTATTTTTTTAATTTAAACTTTTTTAATAGTTGCTAATCTTTTGAATTGTTTTTAATTTCATAATACTTCAAAAAAGTTATTGTAATTCATTTTTAAAATCATTTGTATGTAATGAATGAAATTAACATCTTAGATAAATAAAAGAAACTGTTCAAAATATAAAATATATCCAAAATGAAATATAATATAGCTTGAAATTATATTGGCACAAGATACAATAATTACCTAATACTCTAACAAAAACCGGGGTGTTGTTTTATTACTCGTGCGAATAATAAAGCACTTTAATATATTTTTTAATCATTTTCTATCAATTCAACGCCATGGCTTCAACGCCTGAAGCACTCGGGTTCGAATCTGCGCGTTAGCAATATTTCTTTTCAAGATCAAGATGAAATGTTTATATGTATTTTTCTTTTTAAAAAAACAGTCATTTGACCCCTTAATTTTTTTATTAAAAAAAAAAAGTTGGACCAAGCGATGGGCCTTTCCCTTTCATGAACTTTTCTTTTTCTGCACTCCAAAACCATTCCAAAAAAAAAATTACTTACTTTTTATTTTTTTACATGATTCTAAAAACATATTATAAATTTTTATTTAAATTCTACTAATTTCTCCAGTGATTATTATTTACATAGTTTAAAAATAATAGTTCTTGAAATTCTATCCAAATGTGTCTAGTATTATGGTAGCTTTTGTGGTTATGATTTGAAAAAAATTGTCTTATAAAAAACACTTTTGGTTGAGGTTGGTTAGGTATTTATATATGTTTGGTTAAAACTGTAATTGAAATTGAGGTTGAACAAAAAATAATTTTATATGTTTGGTTAAAAAAACGTTTTTCAAATTGAGGTTATAAAATAAACAATATATATATATCGATAGTTTTAAATTTAAATATTGTAGATTTAACTGCTGCTATTATATAATGAATTAAATAATACCTGTATCAAATATTTTTTATTGTTCCATTAAACTATCTACAATTTCATCATGTACGAAATTCATCCAACAAAAACTACAGTTTTCTTGGTTTCTTAAGAGCGCAACAACATTAGGTAAAATATCATCAAGAACAGAATTGAGATTGCGATCAAATTCTGCAAATATTACGTCATCAAATGATCTTCTTATAATTTTTTGAATAAAACACAATTAAAAATAAAAATTGAATTTTTTTTTACTGGGTCGGACTCGGTTCAATGCATTTAGCTTTGAATCGGACCTAGTCCGCTGGAACAGTGCAGAGTGACTTCACTGTTCACGTGAACAGTGGATAGTGAATTATAATTCAGTCTCAACTGTCCACAGGATTCGGGGAAGCAACTCTCAGTTGTTTTCCACAAACTTATGGTTTAAACAAACTTTGTATGGGTCCAACGTGAACAGTAAAATATATTTTAGCATTACCAAATGTTCAACATGTGCGGTTTACTTTAAAAGCAAAAGGTACTACGAAAACAAAAATAATTATTTGCCGCCTTAATGTTTCTTCTTTTAAAAAAGTTGGACCAAGCGATGGGCCTTTCCCTTTCATCTTCTTTTTTTTCTTCTGCACTCCAAAATTTTTTTTAAAAAAAAATATTTACTTTTTATTTTTTTACATGATTCTAAAAACCTATTGTAAATTTTTATTTAAATTCTACTAATTTCTCTAGAAATTATTATTTACCTAGTTTAAAAATAATAGTTCATGAAAATTCAATCCATATCTTTTTTTATCCTTCAAATTTCTAGATATATTTTTAACATGATTTTATCATATTTATAATATTTTTAATCACATTTAAAATACAACATATTATTTTGATATTTATTTTTTAAATATTTTGACAATTATAAAATATTTATTTTTTAATAAAAATAATGATTCAAGCAATAAACCTCGCGCTCATCAAGATAAAAAAAGAATACATTAATAAAAGAATATATCTTGATTGCAAAAAAAAAAAAAGAAAGTGTTTTCAGGCATAATGGATTTAATAACAAAGCCAAAAAATCCACTCAACATGTATATTTGATTTTGTAAATTTATCACCCTGTAGTGTATAGCTCGGCATTACAAGGTAGTTATCTCTGCATGAGATTGTCGTGTTGGGATTCTTTTTACCAAGCGAGGGTTTTGTCCAATGATTAATTTACGAAGCCTTGAAAAGTTTCAGAACTCAGTCAACGTTTTTACACAAGCTAGTCGTTTGACTTGATCCGTGTGAGGGAGAATATAGCTCGATGGAACAAAAGAATTATAGAAAATTCAAGCTCTATTTTTCATTTTCCTCGACCCAGAAAAGGAACGAAATAAAAACAAGTAAGCAGCGCTCGGTGGCGTTAGTGGAAATAAAAAAAAATATAAATAATATCTTAAGATTTTATTCAATAATTTAAATTATTAAATTAAAATATTTTTTTTATATGATATTACAACGTTGATAACTAAATTGTAATTTTAAATATTTTTATTTATTTAATAAAAAAAAACAGTAATATTGACGTGGGGACAAAAGAGCTCTTTTTTTAATATTTGAAGAACCACGACCCTCGTAGTGGAATCAAATAGCAATGGTCCAACCACCGCATGGAGGCTTCCCTGCTTTGCTTGTACGTTCTGGTGTGGATGGAGGCAGCAACTCGCTCTCTGGGGCCGACGCTTGTCCATCTGAGGGCATTTCGGTAGTTTTATTACAGAAGTTTCAGTTAAAGAGACGAGAGAGGGAAGCCACGAGATTCTGTTTCTGGAATGTTCTCGTATTGACAAAAATGCCCAAGCGAACAATACGTTATCACCTCAGTTTCCGTTTCTGGTATACGTACGTCTGGAGCACAGTTTTTTTTATCTTTTCACATCACCAAACCTGGAATACAATCCTTGACGTCTACATCAGGTGCAAAAAAGTAAAAAACAAAGTAATAAATAAATAAAGGCAAGACATGTGCAAGGCAAAGGCTGATACGCCGAGCTTTATCCAGTGCGGTGGTATTAATTCTGGTGAAACCTCTTGTACACATAAAAGAAAAAAAAATAAAATTGACTGCAGACTCGGTTTTCGAGGAACACCACTGGTTAAATTTCTTTTCTGAAACTACTCTACGAAGTTCGAACCAAGTTTTGAAAATCAAAATTCTCATGATTTTTAAAATCTCCAAGGGACATTCACGAAACCAATGTGATCATATTCTCACATGCAGAGCTGAAGAGAGGCAGGGTTGGTTGAGCTGTGGATTGGATAGAGTGATCAAGGCTTGACAGGAATTCTTGTTTATCTCGCATTGCTTGTTTTGTTACTAGTTAGTTGGCAATTACGAGAGTTAGTTAAGAAATTGATCATCATCGCCGTCCAGTTATATTTTAAATAATTTCTAATTTTTTTTTACTTTAAATTCTAAATTTTTTTATTATTATTTTAACGTATTAATAAAAAAACATAAAAAAAGTATTTTAATTTATTTCTAAATAAAAAAACACTTGAGACTCCGAAAAAGCATGGTAGGGAGATGGATGAGCATATTCAACATCCACAAGAGAAGACAGATGAGCATAATAAAAAGCTGGATCAAATCAACTCGCAGTTACAGGGTATATAGGTTATTCTTAAGACAAACACAGGGGGTCAATAATTAAGCTGACAGAGCAAACACAGTTCACGGGGGGTTAATTTCCAATCAAGTGGTGAATCAATCAATATATGAGGTGATGGCATTGAAAATTAAGAAGTAGAAAGAGCAGGGCACAGTGCAACACTGCCTAAGGTGGAACTGCCAGATTTTCTTGAAGAGTTTAGTGTTACTTGAGCCTGATTGGGATTGTAGTAGTGATAATAGTTCAAAGTATTTTTTATTTAAAAATATATTAAAATAAAGTAATTTTTAATTGGATATACATAATTGAATAGGCACGTGTCAAGACTCAAGACAACCAGTGATTTTATCATCGGCTAGTGATTTGTGCGGCTTTTGCAGGCTAATCAAGCTGATGAGAGTTTCATTTACGTCAAGCTTGTGATTAGTTGAGCGATTATTTTTATTTTTTTTGTTTTCTTTATCAAATTAGTGTATTATCTTTAAGTCCAAATAATAATTACAAAATATCTTTTTAAAATAATGTAAAAACCCTTGTAGCAAAAATCTTAATTTTAAAGGTAATTAAGCTATTATATCATGCTTTAAAAAGTTAAAAACTAAAAGTATTTTTAGTTAATAATTTCCTACTTTAAAATACTTAAGTAATTTCATTATGTAAAATATTCTTGGAAAAGACCAAGATATCCCTTGACAACTCAGGAATAACAATAAACCCATAAAAAAGATGTTTTTGCCCTTCAAAGCCATTTCATCCTTTTTATTTTTCTTAAGAGCAAAGGTGTAATCTCAGTGTTATAATTCACAGTAATTTAGGCCTTTCCTAAAGTAGTTTAGCCACCGGCTCTAGGTTGTGTTAAATTTAGTCTCAATTGAAAAGCGAAATTAGTTAGTCATAAAATGTTATAATTCTATTTTTAGATAATGTATAACAAATTTATCCAAAATTAAGATATACTCATTAATTCGATAAAATAAAATCTATTCCAATGGGATTCCGATGCTTTAGTGTTCCTGTTCAATTTCAGGTGAAGTGACAAATTTCCCTCCAAACTATTATGCATATATATTCTAACTGGGTGTTCCAACTATCAATTGTCCTCGTTCATCCTCCACCTATTTAGAATTTGATTAATCAATATTTAAGTTTTATGATTGTTAATATGATAATCACTAAAAACTTATATAGTCATTAATTTCAAGATCCGTATGATTAATCAAGATATATATAAGTTAGCCGAACACCCATATTAATAACAATAAAAAAAATTCATTAAATAAACCATTCCGCCCAACATCTTGGCAAAATCTGGGCTCATAGAAGTTTTTTCACACAAGATTTTCGGCGAGAAAGAGAGAGATTCTGCACCAAGTCTCATGATTTCATAAATGAGTTCTTAGCATAAAAAAAAAACTCTCCATGCCCAGATTTTGGCTAGAATAGTCATCTCACTATGTGCCTATCACATGCTTTTTTAACGGATTGTTAAATGTTGATCATGATGGGATTGATTGATTAAAATCTAAATATATAGGTGGCGAACTCAATTCGAGCAACCAGCAAGTGATAGATGACGTATAGTTTGGAGAGAATTTACTCCATCAAAGAAAAGGAAACATATTTCAATATCGGAAAAAATGAGAATATATAAGAAATTTAGTGTTCCATTATCAAGTATATCAAATTTAATATAAATCAACCCATCTAGTAAATAGTCCAATAATAAAAACTTGAGATTAAAGGGTATGTTTCTTCTATAATATTAGGTTCAAGTCATATGGTTGCTAACATGATGGCCACTGGAGGCTTACATAATCGTTAACTTCAGGACTCGTGAAATTAGTTGAGGTGTATATAAACTGACCCGAACACCCACATTAATAATAATAAAAATTAATATAAATGAAATCAATCTCCCGACATTAATTTTTTATACATAGAAGGAGAGGAGTTAAAGAGCCTAGCTCCACTGTGTATTTATATACTCCCACAAACATTTATGAAGAATTAAAGAAATAATTAATCTTATGTACGTGCATACTAGTTGCATTTGAAAAAAGCCATTAATTAGTTTGGATGTCTAGAATAATTTTACAAACATTAAATTGACGAGCAAGTATCTTATAGATGATGATGGTGGATCAATACTATTCCAAGACAAAATAAGATTCTAATTGCCAAGAATATATATACACGATTTCTGTCTTTGCCCTTGTTTTGTTATGGTATTCAAGAATATTTAATTTATTTCCTTGAAATTCCTTTTTAATTAAAGATCCAATCCGGCAAATCCCACTCGAATTGATCTCCGAATCCAAAAACATCTCTTGTATGCAAAGAAAGAAGGAAAGAAAGTCTTGTTTTGAAAGATTGAGGCCAATTGCCGTCCTCGGATACAATCATGACATTGATCGCTCTCCCTCCTTGTGTCACATTCTCTATGACCGTTTGTTTAAGGAATATTATTCGAACACCATTTGGCCACAACATAAACAAATGTAGTGTTGGGAGACCCACACAACTCGTGTTTTATCCAATTAGCACCGAGTCTCCAACAGCACCAACATCACTCTTGATAATGTCTTCTTTCTTTTCTTCAACTTGGTTCCAAAGTAGGTATCTTGTAGATAAATATTCACCACCTTTTCTTGGCCTAAACCAATCCTCGTCCTATAAATTAATGTGGACAAAAGTGGACCGACCCCTACAATATTCAAAACCAATTAGGAGGCTAAATTAATTGAGAAAAGTAGGTGATCCAAAACATATTAATTACATCAATGAGGGGTTAGTGAAGTCTTAATCAGCAAAATGCATCGTGCCTCTAGACACAGACAAGGCCATACGGGACGCAAGGTAGGATGACGATGTATGTGTGTGGAGGACACCAAGATACCGGGGGGGAAAGAACTCCAGATTGTAAAAAGAACCTAAGAGGTTGTGAAAAAAAGGTGAAAACGAGACGTTGGAATCGGACATGTCTTGCCCTAGCTATATACTGTGGAGGTGTTTCTTTCTGGGGCTACATTAATACTTTTAGCTAGACTCTGCGCTCAGCAGCAGCCTGAACGGAAGTATAGCATTTGAAGGTTTAACTTGGATCAAGGTAGTTAAGTTGAATGATCGGTCTTGCTTGGCTAATTTAGCTTTAGCAGCACACATCTAGCTTTCAATATTTGTAGCACAGGGAATTCTTCAAAGCAATGATGATGTCTCTGCACAGTGCATCAAAAATACGATAAATGATCTCTTTTCGCTGCTTTTGATCAATAATATGTAAGCATCTATATATTTTCGTAATTGTTGTGGGGATGCCCATGTATTACAAGTCATAAGGCAGGGGACAGGAGGCCAAAGAACCAGAATCAAGTACATTTTCACTAACAAAATTAATCCCTCTGGTCGTCTACAAATAAGCTCAAGGAATTTGATGTTAGAATCAAGTATACCCCAAAAGTCAACTCTATATTTAACTTGAAACAGGGATATTATTGAAGCCCATTATCACCTATCCCCCTAGCTAGCTAGTGTGTATTAAAAAATCAGCTTCAATTATGATCGAGAAAGTTTGTGTGCTAAGGCTAGTTAATTATTAT
>Ga0325405_1000904_pt1 | contig 29399 bp, 12 predicted proteins | sample PopdelMetagenome_21_FD_205663 | JGI IMG/M metagenome (GOLD analysis project Ga0325405, IMG submission 205663) | Populus deltoides microbial communities from Bellville, Georgia, United States - Xylem-Control-R2 | ecosystem: Host-associated > Plants > Phyllosphere > Stem > Wood/Secondary xylem... | reverse complement strand
TTTTTATCCTGAATTGATTTTTGAATAAAAAAAAAAACAATTTATACATAACATAACAAACGACAAACATAAAAATTGCACATCACTAATTTTGTTATTCCATAGGCAACATTCAAAGGATAAGACCTGATAATGAATCTTTTTTTATCCTGGGTCAATTTACATATAAATAAACAATTAAACTGGTCAGCGTGTAGATGAATTCCAACTATACTCCCAAAAATACCAGCAAAGAAATCAAAGCATTGTTCGGATCAAGCCCGTAAAGGCAATCTCGAAATTGTGATCCATCACAACCTATCAATGGCTGCATCAGATGCAATCCAAGGTCGGATAGAATACAACAGGTGTTGATCATTAATTATTAAATTAAAGTCTTTATTTAAAATAATTAATTTCAATAGTTAATTCAAAAGGCATATATATATATATATATATATATATATATATATATATATATATAATTATCCCAAATGGTATCCAATAACTAATTTGATCATATACAATAACTAATTTCAGTTCTTAGTACGTCTTCATAAAATTTATATTATTGGTTTTTATTTGAGTAATAATAAACTTATTTGGTAATACATATGCATAGCGATCTCTCCACAAACTTCCTCACTGGCTCCATTCCTCCATCTTTGGGGAATTTGCGGTCCCTCCAATATCTGTAAGTATCATGCAATCACAGTCTCTTCAGTATCATATAGTTAATGTAAGTATCATCTTCAGTTTCAAATAAATTCCTTTTCCATTGCTGATGCAAGTTTTGTGCTCTTATTCTTGTGTGTGTTTATATGTATTTTATTAATATTGAATTTTTTTCAGAAACATTCCATGTCCAATTTTTAAAGATTCTCATTTTTTTCCTAATCAAGTATTTAGATGCTTCAAAACTAAATTTATTATTTCTAATATAGTTAAAAGCAAACTATCCATCATCAATTTTTTTTTTTAAAAAAAATGGCACTAACCAAAAAGTTTGACTTGGGTATCAAAGAACATCCATTTGATATGAATTATAGGAGATCTTGGATATTTGGGTTTGATTTTATACCATTGTTGTTCTCTTAAAAAATAATATATAATGGTAAGAAAAGAGCATACAATTTGTAACTTCTGTTATTCTTTGAAATTATAGTCTCAGCATGCATTTTCAGAATATATATATACAAATCTAACATTTTTGCTTTCTAAAATCACTTCTTTTAAATTATATTCCATTAAATAATAGTTAAGATCTCATTTTTATTCGGAGAATAAAGTGTTTAGGACTACATAATTATATTATAATGGTGAAAATTTGAGTTAAGAACTCAAATTTGCTTCATTAAATTAAAGAAGAAGTTATTGAATAGACAATTGATAGATTATACTTGTAGCTGTAAAAGTTAAGATTTTTTAATAGAATTTTTGGGGAAACATTTTCAAGTAAAATTAGCTTTGTTAGAAATGAAAATAAGAGCAAGCCGTTTGGGGTTTTGATACTTTTAAATGTTCATGGCAAGGTGTTAATGGTATAGTTATTAAAACCGGACCAGATTTGTTGGTCGATCCGGGACCTGATTAACTCGGTTGCTGAATCGATCCGGGTAAAATAAAAGACTGGAAGGAGCAAAAACTCGACAAAATCCAGTTGAGACCCTTTATTTTTTTAAATGTGTTTTTTCTCCTAGTTAGAGACCCCTCTTTTTTATATATTTTTTAGTTGGTTATTAATCGTTTTCAAATTTTAGTATATAAATACAAAAAGAATGCTTTATTTTTTCAATGTGGAATTTGAAATCTTTTAGTATATATACTATATGTTTACAAGAAAAAATTAAGTCATCTTTTTTCAATGTGGATAAAAAATATTTTGAAATAGTATTTTAAATTTCATTATTTATAACATGTATAACTTATATTCATGTTGATTGTTTTTAAAATTTTTCATATGAAATATTAAAATTTTAATTATGTTTTTAATTTTTCCCGGTTAATTCGGGTTGACTCAGGCCAACCCGTGTAACCCGAAACTCGGCTTCTTGGCTAGGTCAACCCCGGGTCGGGTCTTATAACTATAGTTAATGGTATGATAACTATGGTTAATAGTCACAAAAATTAACTTCTGAGTTCTGTTTGGTTCCTTTCTCTTATGTAATTAGGATAGTAGCCTTGTCTGGCTAATTGCTGAACTGTGTTCATGCTTGTTTGGCTGTCTGCATGGTTACGAGCAAAGAGCTGCTTAGCTTTTGGATCATATATAATAACAAATTTCAGTTCTTAGTTTGTCTTCATAAAATTTAAATTATTGGTTCTTATTTGAGCACTAATGAACTTATATGGTAATACATATGAGTAGCCGTCTCTCGAGAAACTTCCTCAACGGCTCCATACCTCCATCTTTGGGGAATTTGTCGTCCCTCAAATATCTGTACGTGTCATCCAAACACAGTTTCTTCAGTATCATATAATGTGAATTAAATTCTTTTTCCATTACTGACGTAAGTATTGTGCTCTTATTCTTGTGGGTGTTTTCAGGAGTTTGTCGAATAATAATTTATCAAGTCAAATCCCTAAAGAATTGGGCACCCTCTCTAATCTCCTATATATGTATAGAAACTCGCTAGCTCTTTCATTCTCCTTGAATTTCATTTTAACTTATTGAGTTTGGTTTGGTTATTATCTCTTATTTAATTAGGTACTTGGACTTCAATGAACTCACTGGTCAGCTTCCACCAGAACTTGGAGGATTGGGATCTCTTGGTTATTTGTAAGTTTCAAAAAGAAGAATAATAATGTCAACTTTTGATTGTAATAGGAGAAATAAAACAGAAAAAAGGTGGATTACAATCCTTGTGATTTGTTGTTGTAGAGGGTTGAGCTCCAACAATTTGAGTGGACCGCTGCCGGAAAATTATTCCAACTTTAAGGGATTGCAGTGGTTGTAAGTGCAACTCATCATATTCTTTCAACCAACAATCTGTTTAATTATTGTTCCAAGGAAAAGCAACTAACTATGGCTGCAGTAGCGTAGCTGGGAACCGTTTGACCGGTCAAGTACCAAGGTTCATTGCGAAGTGGACCGGACTCGTTTACCTGTAAGAAATTACTTGTACTTTCGGTAATATTATTTGATTGAGAAACTGTCGATGATCGATGAATATCGATCATTCAATAATTGGTGTTTTTGTGTACCGAACACAGGTCCCTCTCCGGAAATGATTTTGAAGGAGAGCTTCCTCTTGATCTTCTTCTTAACATGCCATATCTCGTATACTTGTAAGCGCTCTATAATTTTAACCGGGTTGAAATAAATGCATGTTTTATTCTGGCTGGTTTTTCTTGCAGGGTGGTTAGTGATGTAAATAGCTCCGGTTTCCCTTTCCCAAAAAAAGCAACTACGACGAAAATAAGATGCCTGTGAGTTTTTCCTTCCTTTGCTTTTCTTATCAAAAAAATCTCATATGTAAATTTGTAAATTACATATAATTTGTAAATTTGTAAATTACGAAAATACGACGAAAAAGTCTTTCAAAAAAATCTCTTTCTTATCAATAATACAAAACAAACAGCTTGAAACTATAATAACAAAAACATATCTTATATGTAAATTTGTAATTTTAAATATTAAAAAAAACAAATTATTTCTTAATATTTTTTGAAATATAAGCCAAACTATCAAAACTTTAATAAAATTAATTATTAAACCAAAAATCCATGCCAAAATATATTCTTGAAATTTCATATGATATAGATGTGCAAATTAAAAAAACATTTAATTCTTTTTATCTTTTTAATTTAACATTTAAAAACATAAAAGAAAATACTCAAAAACACACATTCCCAGCCAGTGGCGGCGCGTGGTTCAGTATCCGCCGCGAGAAAAACCAGGAAACAGGGGGTGATCTGGATTGGCTTCTTCCCCTCTTCCCATCCCCGCCGGCGGTGCGGAACACTGTCACCTGCAACAACAGAAAAACACAAGCAGTTGTTTTATTTTATCTTTTTTCTCAGATCTGGATCTTTCGGGTCTGTTTCTCAATTTTTCTTCCTCTTTCTGGCGGCTGACGACTCTGAGGTCAGGGCATCTTTGGTCGGATTACAGAGAGGCAGAGATGGCTGAGTGAAGGAGAGAGCTCGGTCTCGGTTTAGCAGATATGGGGGCGGCTGAAGGAGCAGAGGGGTGGTACTATCGGTGGATCTGGAGGGTCTGGTTCGGCTCTGTGGAGGATGGTCTGTGAAGGCCGGTGATGGGGAGCTGGAAGGTTGATGTTGTGGCCGGGGGAAGAATGGGCTTGGGTTCCGTGAGAGGGAGGGGAGACCTGGTTCGTTCAGCGGTGGAGAAGGAGAAGGAGAAGGAGAAGTTGAAACAACCAGCAAGAGGGGAGAGTGAGGGTGAACGGCTCTGCCCTCTTTTGGTCTTGGCGAGCTGGCGGCTAGTTCAGGAGGGAAGGTTTGGTGAGGGAGAAGAAGATGGGGACGGCTGTGGCTTGGAGAGGGAGAGCAGCAGCTGGAGGAGGGGAGCGGCCAAGGATGAAGAAAATGATACAGGATATTGGCCCTTACTGTGTGTGTGTGTTGTGTGACTTGTATTTATAGATAAAATGTTGCGAAGTATCAAACTTATCCCTCAACTTCTTTTTTTAACTTTTTTTATATTTTAATTATAAAAAAAAAACAAGTAATATCAACGTAAATCCAACAAAAAAAAATTAATTATTTAAAAAATATTATGTTAAAAATCAAACATGCTCAAAAAAACCTTTAAAAATTTAAATTTTTTTAAAATGATGTTAAAAATACTAAAAAGAATATAAATATATTAAGATTATATTTTTTTAAAAGTTTTTATTGCTTTCTTGTTATTTTTTTAATATTAAATAAAAAATTAGGTCGTAACATCATGAATTCAAAATGAATAATAAAAACCATATACACTTAGAATTATATGTGTCTGGGAGCGTTATTGTTGTAGAATTTGGATTGTGACCGATCTTTTTTACATAAGTATATTTTTAGGCCTATTTTTCTTTATATGATCTTGAGTTTTTTTTATGAGCTATTACATGCTATGAATACCAGTTGTATCTGGGATTCAGGTTTGAGAATTTAAATAAAAATATATATATATATATATATATATATATATATATATATATATATATATATATATATTACGACTATATATAGGCATAACAGAATCATGAAGTCACAATATTAATTTATGTATGTGACCCTTAATGATATTCTCAATATTTATGTATGTGACTCTTAATGATAAATCCAAACACCAACTTCTTCAATGGTTTGTGTAGGGTGATAAGGAATTGCTCAATAAGTGGTGAAATCCCCCAGTACATCGGTGATTGGTCATCGTTAAAATACCTGTAAGTTTCATTTCCTCTTTTGTAAAAGATTTGTAGTTCTGTCATGGCTATTTTGTTTCATCAGCTCTATAAATGCTCATTGTTTAGGGCCTTTAGGCCATGCATAGAAGGGTTGATGATTTTGACTATGTGTTTACAGAATCAACTATATATGCAATAATTGACCATAGCACAACTATATATCAAATATGAAAAAGCTAACGTTTGCTTTCATTTTTTTGATCCTGCAGAGACTTGAGCTTTAACAGCTTAACTGGTGGAATACCAGATTCCATGGAAAAGCTGAATTTAAGTAAGATGTATGCCAAAGAGATTCCTTGAACTCGATGTCTTATAATAAGTTCGTTCTGCCACTCTGTTAAAAAGTACACGCGATGGTTTTCATACTGGTTTGTTTTGTTTAGGTTTCTTACAGGAAATATGCTTAATGGCACAGTACCTTCCTGGGTTCGTCATACCATTGAAGACAAGGCGTATGTTATGGCTTTGTGCTCTTTGCTCGGATGGGTTGTTTTCCCTTTTGTAGATTGCCTCAATAAAATCTTGATATGTAAACACTAATGTTGCAGGGACTTGTCATATAATAATTTTGATGATGGTCCGATTAAAGGAGAAGGAAAGCTGAACATGTAATAACGGCAACTTCATTTTCTTCCTCCTTTTTTTTCACTTGCAAGAATATTGTTGTCTATGAAATTCCAACTTCTGATCATTTTGTATCATGTGCACCAACTGCTTGCATGTTGTTCCTACTCAAGCAGTGAACCAAACAGGTATGGTAATATCCTCCATATGGTGCAATTAATTTAGAACAAATAATCCTGAGCTATTTCTTACAAATGTTGTTTGTTATTTCTAGGACTTCTATACGTGATTTGACAGATAAATGTCGGCGAAAACCAAAGTGTAAGTTCTATTGAGAAGCTCTATAATTTTGCGCAGAACAGATTTCCTGTACTGATTATCATTTTTTGCAGACGATTCCTTATATATAAATTGTGGAGGAGGAGAGACAGAAGTTGGTGAGAAAGTGTTTGAAGCAGACAGTGCAACATCAAATTACTATAAAGCTCCAAAAGGAAATTGGGCTTATTCTTGTTCTGGGGACTTCGGATCGAAAACTTACGATTCCAGTGATTACATAAAAAACGTGGATTGTGGAGTTTGTGATTCTACTGCGACACAGTTATACAACTCAACTCGCCTCTGCCCTCTTTCTCTGACATATTACGGCTTCTGTTTATTTAAAGGAAATTACACTGTGAAACTTTACTTCGCTGAAACTGTTTACCCAAGTGATGAAGATTATTCGAATTTAGGGAAACGTGTTTTTGATGTATATATACAGGTAACCGCTATATTTTTCTGCAGCTTCTTTAAAAAATTTCCACCATTCAACATCCATTTTTGGTATAGGGGAAGAGAGAACTAAAAGACTTCAACATAAAAGAAATGGCCAGCGGCACCAACAAGACATGGACTCAAAATTTCACAGCATTTGTAGGAGATGATCATCTATTGACTATCCATTTTTTCCGGGCTGGCAAAGGAACTTTCCTGGAGCCAAGATTTTTCAATTCACCTGCTGCACTGTCTCTAAATGGACCCCTTGTGTCAGGCATTTCCGTAACTGCAAGTAAAGAGTTGCATTCTCTTAATTTGTTGAGCAAATATTTCTGCTACCCTTTTTCTGGATAAATAATTTTTTCTTTATGCTTTCCACTATTTGTATCCAGACTTCAAAGTTGGCAAGGGACCATCTCCTTCACAAATTGCTGGGATTACTGTAGGTTCAGTATTTGCTTCTCTACTTCTGTCGACTTACATGTGGAAAATGGGCTTGCTGCAGAAAAGCTATTTGGATGGTACCTCTCTATGCTAATCTAAAATCATTATGCACTATACAACCTTAAGAATTCTTACTTTGATGTTTTCTTCAAATAGATATACCTATAGACGTCCAAGGATATGAAGAATCTTTCACCCCCAAAGAAATAATCGATGCTACTCGAAAATTTAGCCCCAAAATGGAGATTGGCAGGGGACGCTTTGGAATAGTATACGAGGTCAGATTTTCTTTTTTGAAAATTTGTTCCTCAACATGCGCTTTTTTCTTTCAGAGTTCTGGTAAATTGATTTCACGTGTATGCAGGCTGAATTGCCGAACAAGAGAAAATTAGCAGTGATGAAGATTTCTCCTCGTAATTCAAAGCAACAAGGAAAAGATGAATTACAAGGGGAAATCTCCAAACTGAAATCTTTGCATCATGAGAATCTTGTTCAATTATTGGGTGGCTATTCTAATAAAGACCTGCATCTGCTAGTAAATGAATATATGCAGAAAGGCTCCCTTCAACGTGCGTTGTTCGGTAATACTGCCATCAACCAATTTTCATCCTGCTCTTTCGATTCTCAAGTTTTATCTTAATTTTCACCTAATGCATTGCCTTGTGAAATTCATATAATTGTTGAGAACTATAACACAGGAGTAAATAGAATTCCGTCACTTAATGTTTGTGAGAGCTTCTAATTGTATATTTAAATCTTCTGTTAGTACAAGGATTGTGTACTTGCAAATATCAATAACTTAATATCAATAATCTTGATTTGTAGAACCAGATTCCACGACAAAACTTGATTGGAAAGCTAGATTTGATATCTGTCTGGGAATAGCAAGAGGTTTGACGTATTTGCATGAAGAGAAAAGGATTGTTCATGGAAACATAAATCCTAGTAATATTATGCTTGATAACTCTCTTACGGCCAAGTTGTCTGCCTTTGGATTGGCAACGCTTTGTGATGAGGAAGATCCATTTATGACCATCGAACCAAAATCGCGGTAAGTATTATGATCATTGATTGACAACTACTTTCATTCTTTTAATTAAGAGCTAATTAACCAATAATTAATCTCCTATTGCAGAGTTTACATGGCACCTGAGTGTTCAATAGGAAAAGCAATAGATACTGCTAAAGCTGATGTTTACAGTTTCGGAGTTGTCCTTCTCGAAATAGTTAGCGGTACAGTTAGTGCAGAATATACACCCAATCAAGAAGAAGTTAAGTTTCTTCTGGATAAAGTAAGTGTATCTGACAGGATAAACCCTCTTAGTTTTTTTTTTTGTAGTTATTATCAAACCAAATATGTTCTGTCAACATTAAATGACTTGTGAATTCTACAACAAGCTCACAGAAGAAATTTATAATAAAAAAGTATATTATTATTTAATAATTTGAAATATATGTTATACTCAACTCAAGCAAGATTTATATAATCATATAACAAGAAACATAAAAAAATTAAAAAAATAAACTATAGAAAAATATATTTGATTAGATGATTAAATTTATTTCTTGATTACCTAGAGCTATTCGATTCCTTGATTTTTTTTTATTGATTATTTTCTTAACACATCCCCTCAACTCATGATAATTTTATTTTTCTTGAGTTTGACATACACAACTTCTATTGTCATTGTATGCTTATCTTTAATAATTGTATTTTTCTAAACATAGCTATTATTAGTTTTTTTTTATTCTCTTATGATTGTTGCTATACTTCTCTAGCCAAACATTTCTTTTCAAAATTTGATTTTTCAAGTGCTTATTTTATTTTGACTCACTCTTCGTCGAACTAATATATTCTTCTTATCATGGCTCCTTAGCCATTTTCTATCTCTTTTGTTAGGAAGAACTATCTTTATTTATTTTTTTTTTTTTTTTATAGGTGGTCTCTTTTATAGTTGTGCAAAAACATATCAGCTTGCACCAAGTCTCTCTTCTGTTTTCTTTTTTTTTTTTCTTTTTGCATGTCTTTCTCTTGATGTAGAATCTCAATTCTCTTGATGGACTTTGTTGTACCTCCATTTTTTTTTTAATTCTTTGGTTGTTATTTGATCATCCACATGATCTTGAAATAATTTCTTCTTATCATGAGTTGATTTATCATTGAAGAGGAATAGTAAATTAAATATTTGATAGATAATGAAGAGTTTGAAAATAAAGTGTTTTAAAATGATTGGATTGATGGCATAAAATTGTCCATCAAAAAAGCAAAAGCTAATATTTAAAGCAGTATACGATCAACCTGCTCTGATACCAAGAAAAAATTTAAAATATAAGAGGATATTATTATTCGATAATTTAATATATGTGTTACATTCAACTCATGTGGAGTTTATATAGTTATATAACAAGACCCATAAGTAAATAGAATAAAATAAATTATAAAAAATATGCTTGATCATCTCTTTTAATTGGATATTGATAGAAATAATTTCTTGATTGCTTCGAGTTATTTAATTCCTTGATTTTTTTAATTGATTAGAAAATAATAAGTAATAATTACTTGATTATTTCATCAATACTGGGAGCTAAGCTAATCTTGCTTTTCAATTGCAGGCTGGTGTTTTGAACGATAAGGGAAGAATCCTTGACTTGGTGGACCAGAAATTAGCATCTAGTTACAACAGAAAGCAGGCTCTCACTGTTTTGCACTTGGCAATGAAGTGTGTTAATCTGTCTCCTACTCTTAGGCCTACAATGTCTGAAGTCGTCAGTGTACTTGAAGGTGAGAACAGCCCTCAACAGATTTCCGAAGGCGGTGATACTTTATCAGTAAATATTGGAGGACAGTACGATGCGTTTTCCAGGGTGTTGGAAATAGATCCAATTTCTTAGCCAATTGATAATGTTAAGTTTGATGATGAAAAACTTCTGCCTCTTGTTTATTTTGTAATTACTTGGGTCTAATTATGTGGTGGTGACAAGAGAACATTGATGTGTGCGTGAGAGACTCCATGAAAAAATATGCGTGTTTGCTTTGTCTGCTATGATTTATTTGTGCTGTTATGGCTACTGGTAATATCATGAATTGAATAAGATTATCATTTGCCATCCTTCTTCTTTTTTTATGATAATGTATGGATTTTATTGATCAAAAGAAGGCAATATATAAAAGGAATTGGCTAAGAAATAATGGAAAGAGTTAAAAAGGACGCTACAAACTCATTAGATTTATAACCACTGTTTAGCAGAGCACTTCCCTACTCCTTTTCAATTATCCAATGACAAAGCTGCCAGCATTGCTAAGATGGGAATGTGGGAAATGTATGAGTGGATTTGGGTTTTTTCCTGGATACGTCCACTACGGGGGCGGAACATTGGCTTGCTCGATCAACTATATGCAATCCTATCGAAGTACACATGGACAAAGATGAAGAGGATAGACTAATATGGAAAGACAATAATTCAGGAAGATTTTCAGTGAAATCTCTTTGTGGATTGTTAAGTCCAAAGCCTTGCACAAACAATGTCTTCTCGTTTGCTGGAATTTGGAAAGGTATTGTCCCTCTTAAGGTAGAGATCTTTTGCTGGATGGCTATCATTAACAGAATCAACACCCGCTGTATGTTGGTTCGAAGAGGTATATTGGGTAGCTCGGAATCAAATTGCCCTATCTGCCTAGTGGAGGCAGAATCGGTGGACCACATCCTGCTGCACTGCCATAAGCATTGGCTCATTTGGTCCAAAATCATTAAGTGGTGGGGTTTAGTATGGTGTTGCCCAAAGAGCTTCTCAGATTTGTGGTCTCAATGGACTTCCATGGTGCATGGTCATTTTCAGAGGAAGGCGTGGTTGATGTTGTTCTTCTCAGTGGCATGGTCTCTTTGGCTCCTCCGAAATGATCTGATTTTCCAACAGAAGACACCTGAATATGATTCAATATTCTTTCTTATTATCACCCGTCTATATCTATGGCTAAAAGCTATCCATTCTGATTTCCCATACTCCCCTACAGATCTGATCAGATCGGCAGATGGCTTGCTTCGGTGGTCCAATCCTCACGCTTTCAGGATTAATAATATGTGGTCTCCTCCTATGATTAATAGCCTCAAATGGAACGTGGATGGCTCTTCTATTGGTAAGCCAGACCCCTCTAGAATAGGTGGTGTGCTGCGAAATCACCATGGCCATCTTCTCGATCGGTATGTTCTCTATTCCAGTTGGTATTTTAGACTCTAATATTGCTGAGTTAAGGGCTATTGTCAAAGCCATTGAATTATCATCATCTAATTGTCTCCTCCACCATCAACACCTCATCATAGAATCTGACTCTGTCAATGTTATTAGCTGGATGAATAAGCCTCACAGCCGTCCCTGGAAGCATTATAATCTGTTCTCCTCTGTTAATAGACTGAAACCATATTTTGGTTCAATCACCTTCTCCTATATCTTTCGTGAAAGTAATTGCATGATAGATTGCATGGCTAAACAAGGAGTGCGGAGATCAAGTGAATTTGTTACCTGGCTTTGACTTCACCATTTTTCTGTGGCCTTGCTCTTGTGTCTTCTGCCATTATGTCTTTGAGTTATTTCTGTTATGTTTTGTAGAGGAATGTTTAGCTTTGAGATCATTCAGATGGATATTCTATGGTTTTCTTTGCTTTTGTTTATCTTAGTCTGCGCTTTCTCCTATATATGGCTTTTTGCCATAGTAAGATAATGTGCAGCTTCTGTAATACTCCCGCCAGACTTTGGCGTTTAATAATATACGCATCTTTCAAAAAAAACTCATTAGATTTACCCAAGCTTTTTCTAGCTATGTCGTCTGCTGCTTCATTTCCTTCCCTTTAAGAGAAATTGCTAATAAGAAAGACGCAAATTATCCTGATTTGAAAAGCTTATTTAGAGGTGCTCGTTGTGCGTAGATAATTTCAATGTATTTTTAAATAAAAAGTATTTTAAAAAGTAATTATTATTATTATAATAGTAAATATATTCTTACTAAAAATTCATATTATTGAATTTAAGTAATTATCAGTATTTTAAAAAGTAATTATCATTATTATAACAGATCAGTTTAGGCTATGTTATTTCGCTACGTATAAGTTGTTGAATTTAAGTAGTAAAACCACGTGTGTTTTGCTTTTTATAATTACATGCTGAGGTGAAATAATTAATTTAAGGGATCCTACAGCTTCAGCAAACTTTTTGGCTACAAGTAGCTTCCATATTTAATTAATTAATACTAATTTAGTGTGATTTTTTTTTTAAGAATTCATATCTATTTCTTTACTTACAAGTATAGTTGTTAATTATATTTTAGTTTGTTTAGTACTCTCTCTTCTGTCTTGCTCTATATAAATTTCATTGAATATAAAATTGAGTACTATTTTTTTTTTCTTTTTGAGAATTTATATCTATTTCTTAAATTATAAATAGTGTTGCTAATTACATTTTAGTTTGTTGAATATATTCTTTTTTATGCACAATTAATCATACTCGTCGATAATATATATATATATATATATATATATATAAATAAATAAATAATAGACAGTACTTTCTATGTGTTTTTTTATTTAAAGTCAGTGCTCCTAAGCTGATGCTGATCTAAGATACATGACGTGTGATTAATTAGCTTTTAGATTATCTTTGATACTTAATTTAAGTTGTAAATAAATCTTAAGATGAGAAATTCCAAGTTAGGAGTCAACAGATGCTCGGAACATTAATGCAGATGTGGGACTTTAACATAAAGTCATAAACTAATTAAACTCTTAAGACTTCAAATCTTTCCCTTGAAGTTTGGACCTTCCACTAACATGGGAATGGGAATGCAATTTTTTATGTGAAAAGAAATCTATCGAAGACCAAAAATGCATGTGAGAAAGTGGGATTGGGAAAGGCATTGGTAAAGGAGAGATGGCATGTGAAATCACGGGTTGAAAGAGGAGCAAGCGGTGTTTTATAAGTGTGGTTGTAATTATTTTTTGAAGAATATATTTTTTATTATAAATATATTAAAATAATATTTTTTTACTTTTTTAAATTTACTATAAATACTTTAAAAAAATATATAAGGATGAAATCATTGATTTGAAGATAAGAGTAGGTACTGCTTCTTTTTTTATGCAAAATTCTGATTTATTATTTTCATACAAACAAGTACAACTCCAATTTTATAGAGAAGAAGATTAAAACTCGATTTAAGACTACAATTTGATTAATCCATTGTGGATTCAAAAGCAAAAGTTTGTGATATTTTTTTTTTAATGGAACTTTTCGAGGTTACCAATGCATCTTGGACCATTCCAAAAGCCAGGTTTCATAGTTAATCAATTCAATGATGCATGAATAAAATTGAATTTTCTTACCTAGCCAACTTTAGCTTAGCTTAAATGTCCCAATCATGTCATTAAAGTTATTAAATTTGGCAGAACTTGTGATCATGCCCATTGTATAGGTTGCATATTAGAATTTTTAATATTGTTTGAATTATTTTAAAAACAAATCAAATTATATCATTTGAATTTTAAAAAAAATCAAACAGAATTTTAATTGATTCAATTAAATTATGAATTAATTCTTTAAATTATGAGTTTGACTATATCAACTTTCGTCTATTTTTTTACACCTAGTATTAGTCAAGTGTTAGATCAACTTGTAGTCAGCAAATACAGATAAAAAAATATATATTATTGGTTTAAGAGTTTTGATAGGTGTCTTTTGGGTTTTTTTATAACAAAAAAAAATGCCATTTTTTGGTTGAGAAATAAGTGATTCACTTCCATCAAAGAACACATTTTTACCAAGATCCCATAAAAACCCAATAATCCAAAAGCAAAATTGGTGGCTGAAAATCAAGTAAACCGTTAACCCTTTTCGTAGATAGAAGGCAAAATCGCCTTCTTGTGTTTTTGTGGGGTTTATAAAGGGAGGAAAGATAGGAGTCTGCGTGTCAAAACCAGCTGCCGCAGCAGCAGCAGCAGCCCGGGAGGAGGTAGTGGTGAGGAGAGTATCGCCACCGCCACAATCACCGGCGCCGGCAGCGGCAGTAGCAGCAAAGGGACATTCTGGGCTGTTGAGTAATTCGAAATCGGGACATCCAGTGCTGTTGAGTTCGAAATCGGGGCAGTTAGTGGGTGATTCGAAGAGGATGAAGGGACTTTTAAGTCAAAGCCGAGGACTCCTGTCGATATAGTTAGACAGACTCGCGATCTTTTAATCTATGCTGATCAGAGTTCAGCTTCTTTATCAGATTCAAAACGAGAAGAGAAGGTTGGCAGTCTCTTTCTATTCGTTTCTATATATTTTATGTGTGCTTGTGTTCCTTTTCTGTTGTTTTCTTTTAATTAGGTGGATTTTGATTGATTTGAGATTGTTTGGGGTCTGGGTTGCTTTTCTTTTTTTGCTTTGGATGAGAAAGGTTCAATCTTTATGAAAAATTGCGTCTTTTAGGGTGATTCTTGATGTCTGATTGAGGTTTGGATTAGAGTATGCTATAATATTCTGTGATATTTACATAGATAGGAAGAAATAGTTAACTGAGGTTTGAATTCGAATTCGAATTTGACAATTGTATTTTCTAATACAGATGGCGGAGTTAGCTAAAAATATCAGGGAGTTAAAGTCAATTCTTTATGGCAATAGTGAGTCAGAACCGGTGTCAGAAGCGTGTGCACAATTGACTCAGGAGTTTTTCAGAGAAAACACACTTCGTCTTTTGATCTTCTGTCTATCCCAATTGAACTTAGAGGTAACCACTGACGAGTTTATTGGTTGAGACCTATGTCGATTGCTATCTTGAATTTGCTATCAGATTTATGAGGGAATACTGTTCTTATTCATTGTTCTTTCATAATGGATCGGTTTAGTGACATGCTTTATACTTTATACTTGCCCTGTTGAATCTGTTGGATTAGATTCCCATCTGGAAAGAATTTTCATTTAACTGCCAGTTTCTCTTTTTTGTCATTTAGCATGAAAATGTTTCTTTTTGCAGGCCAGAAAAGATGCCACTCAGGTTGTTGCAAATCTACAAAGGCAACAAGTTAATTCAAGGTTGATTGCATCAGACTACCTGGAGAAAAATACAGATCTTTTGGATACTTTGATAGCAGGGTAAGCCATTATTGCTGGGGAATGTTGGGGATTGAGAATATAATGATTCCATTCAATAGGTTATCTAATATTTTCAAGATGATTAATGGGTTAAATTTTTTGTTTGCTGCTTTGTTTCTGACACCTTGTGGGATAACTTTTTGTACCTTAATTATCACATATATATTTTGTTGACTATCCATTCTCTGTTTCAAGATGCCATTAGTGATCTGTTTCACAAGTGATGCCTTTCTTCTTCTTGGATGCCTCGAAGTTGTATTCAGCTGTTCTTTTTTATTTTTTAGATTTCTATAATGTAAGAGGATGGCTGTTTACAGAATTTTTAAATGGTTTTGTCATGTGAACTATACTTCTTCGGATCTTCTAATTACGGTATTTTGCTTCTTTAGTTATGAAAACACAGATATGGCTTTGCACTATGGTGTAATGTTGAGGGAGTGCATACGTCACCAGGCCAGGTGAGCAAAATCAACTATCAATATTGTCTCTGCAAGGTTGTCAAAATCACGAATTCACTCGTAAAATCATATAATTTTACGAGTCAACCTATATATAACCTGCAAAATCAGGTTAAAAACTCGAAACCATCAAACTCGGTTAGACTCGGTCAACTCGGTAAACTCGGACCGAGTTGACGAGTTTGACAAAAGTAAAAAAATTAATCAACTGATTCGACTCCCCTCCCCGCCCATCACTCACTCCCCGGTCCCATTCTCCCCTTTCCCCTTTGCCTTTTCTCAAAACTCAAGCTCTTATATCTCAACCCTAGCTAGTTCCACAACTTTCACTATTTCTCTATCCCTAAACACCCTTTTCATTTCTTTACTTCATTTGTCTTGTTCTTCCTCAAGTCTCTACTCATCATCTTTTGTGTTCTCGCGTCTCGCCTCTCTGTATTAATCTTTGTATCAGGTTAGTTTTTTTTTCTTGGTGGCATACTTGTAACTTGATTCTTGAAGACTTGTTTCTGGAGATGGGTTTGTTGTAAATTACTTAATTACTGTCATTTTTCTTCAAGAAATGACCAAACACGATTCTTGATTGTATGTGATCTATTAAGAAACGACCAAACATGATTCTTTTTTTTTTTATATATAATCGTGGGTGTCCGGGTCAGTTTACATGCATCTCAACTAATTTTATGGAGCTCTAAAATTAATGATCAGTTAAACCTCCAATGGCTTAGAAGTTTGTGGTGATCGAACTGATGATTTCTGGGGAGTAAACTCAGGACCTGACTAGTTGAGCTACACCCCTCAGAATTGACCAAACATGATTCTTTTTTTATTATTATTAACGTAGGTGTCTGGGCCAGTTGGTGCGCACTTTAACTAATCTCATGGACTTTAAAATTAACGACCATGTAAACTTCTAGTGTCCCTGAAATTTATGGGACTCGAACTGGTGATCTTAGAAAATAAATTCATGGCCTGACCAGACATAATTCTTGATTGTATGTGTGTTTAACTAAGTACACATTGCTACACTATACTATGATTTGTTGTGTTATATTGTAAGTAAAATCAATCAACTGTTCCGTGATGTATTGTAATATGATTAAAATAAAATTATTATTACATTGCTAATTGATGGTTTTAGTGCTGAACATGGACAAAGACGTGACCATAAATTTTAAAGATGCATTATTTCTTCTCAATGTTCACTTTTTGATTGGACCCAGGAAATGGAGGGTAAGCTATCAGCTTTTGGCCTTCATACTGATGTTTTTGCTTTATTAAATGCAAAAGATAAACACAAGATGCTGAACAAAGACTTGACCATAAATCTTAATAATATAGTTTGGAATTAATTCTAGAGTTATTTTATTTAGTTTGGAATCAACATGGAGCGAATTTTTTTATATTAAATTTAATAACTTCTAAAATGAGAAATCACATCTCTTTCGTATTTTATATTGAAAAATAATATAAATTATATATTGAGATCTTATCTAACAATTTAAGTTTTTAGATTAATATTGTATCAGAGTATTATCGATCTAGATGTTACGAGTTTGAATCCTATCATTTTTGTTTTCTTAAGATCAAAACTAATTAATAGCACAAGGTATTATGATCATGTGAAAGTATGAAACCCAAAAAGTTTTTATTTAAAAGAGTGTTAGAAAATAATATAAATCATATTTTAGAACGTTACCTAATAGTTTAAATTTTTAAATTAAGATGATTTTTTAAAAATTTATTTTCATTAATTTTATAAATTCATTATGGTTTTTTATATGAATTTGTTTCATTATGCATATATGAAAGCTTGGTCGCTTATGTATGTAAGAAGCTTAGTCACTTATTTAATTTTTACAGATATTTTAAATTATGATGTTATACAAACATAGCCTAAAGGTTAAGTGTCGAAAATATGTATATTAAAAAAATTCATGTTTAATTAATAAAATATTATTAGAATATTGTTTTAATTACAAATTATATTTTCATTTAATTTTTATATAATATAAAAAAAACTTTCATAAAATTTAAAGTATTGAGTTCTGCTGGGCTTGTAACCCGAAACATTTTAGAGCCGGAATAAGTTGCACGTGTTTAAGTTGTATAGCTTGTAAACCATTGTTGCTGATGGGTTGAAGTTTCCTGCTTAGATTTTTAACAAACAACATGCTTAATGGACTTCCTACCTGGGCCAACATGCTTAATGGGCTTCCTCCCTGGGCCGATAACTCGATGCCACATGTCTATCCTACAGCGAATAAGACGCTAGATTAACATCCAATTAATGCAAGCTTATCTGCAACTGTCTACGTAATTTCTTTTTAATTACTCCATTGCCTAGGTCGGAAATAGGATATATTTAGTTTGGAATCAATGTGGAGGGAATTTTTTTTATTAGATTTAATAACTTATAAAATGAGAAATTAATCACATCTCTTTCATATTTCATATTAGAAAATAATATAAATTATATATTAAAATCTAATCTAAGAATTAAAGTTTTAGATTAAAATGATTTTTTAATATGGTATCAGAGTATTATCGATCTAAATGTCACGAGTTCAAATCTCATTATCTTTGTTCTCTTAAGATCAAAATTAATAATAGCACAAGGTAGTGTGAGCATGTGAAAATTTTAAATTCAAAAGGTTTTTACTTGAAAGAGTGTGTTATAAAATAATGTAAATTATATTTTAGAACCTTATCTATCTAATAGTTTAAACCTTTAAGTTGAGATGGCTTCATTGATTTTGTAGATTCATTATGGTTTTTTACTTTATTGATCTTCATTATCAAAAATTATATATGAATTTGTTTCACTATGCATGAATGAAAGCTTAGTCAGTTGTGTATCTATATTTTCTCAATGTGAATTAAAATTGATAAAATTCATAATACTTTAAAATAAAATAAAAATGAAGATAAATTTTAATATAAATTAAAGTGAATAAACCTTTCTAAATCATTGGACTAATCTAAATATGATTTTAGCATTTAAAAAACATTATTTATGCACCACTTAGTAACTAATCAAATTAAAATAATTAATTCATGATTATAAAAAAATTAAAATACAATATATAGTGAAATTAATCTTAAACTTACAAGTTATCAATTATTAAAAAATTATGAAAATTATTCAAATCTTCTGATTGAAGCAGCACACCACCTGATAATTATCTCCATCTTTTACCAGATCTGATTTTTCCAACCTGATGTTGCCGTCCCCAAAAGTGCTTGTGACTGATTGAAACACACTTGCTCTATCCTTATCATTTGCAACGTCGTCTTCTTCTTCCCCATCATCATAGGTGTCCACGTCATTGACCAAATCAATTGAGTCTTGCTCAGCATCCTATCTTAACATGATATGTTGATTATTGAGTTGCAAAACAATAAAAACAATCCAGTGAGGACTGTGGGACAGTAGGAGCAGCAGAAACTTACAAAGAAATTTGGATTTACAATCTTGTGGCACCTACTGTAATCTGTGAGCTTTTATATTGTTGAAGAAATTATTCTGAATACAAAATGGTTGAGCTATTACTACAAGCGCAGAAGGCTTTATTAATTTTTCTCTGCTTGACAATGCAAAAGATCGACATAATGGAAACACAAGATGCTGAATTATTACTTGTCAATGTTCACTTCCCGATAAATCTTAACGATGCATTATTACTTCTCAATGTTCACTTTCTGATTGGACCCAAGAAATGGAGGTTAAGCTATCAGCTTTTGGCCTTCAGACTGATGCTTTAGCTTTATTAAATGCAAAAGATAAACAAAAGATGCTGAATTATTACTTGTCAATGTTCACTTCCCGATAAATCTTAACGATGCATTATTACTTCTCAATGTTCACTTTCTGATTGGACCCAAGAAATGGAGGGTAAGCTATCAGCTTTTGGCCTTCATACTGATGCTTTAGCTTTATTAAATGCAAAAGATAAACACAAGATGCTGAACTACATGAACAAAGATTTGACCATAAATTTTAAAGATGCATTATTACTTCTCAATGTCAGATTCCATGGGTTCAATCATATACATTGTTATTAAATGCAAAAGATTGACGAAAGATGCTTAACATAAACAAAGACTTGACCATAAATTTTAAAGATGCATTATTACTTCTCAATGTTCAGATTCCATGGGTTCAATCATCTACATTATTATTTTTCTGCTAACGTCAAAAAAACAATTCGTTTTATGATGTATCAAATCATTTAGCAGAGCCGTTAGCAAGTCTTTATTGCTTCTCAATGTCCACCATGTCATTTAGCTATCAACTTGTGGCCTTCGTGCTAATGCTTTAGCTTTATTAATCTTTCTCTGCTTGACGAGGCAAAAAATTGATGCTGAACACGAACAAAGACTTGACAATAAATTTTAAAGATGCATTATTACTTCAGATTCCATGGTTCCAGTCATTTACATTATTATTCTTTAGTGGCGATCATCCTTTAAGATCAGAGTTATCGGGATAAATATAGATAGAAAGGATAAGAAAATTTTGTTTTTTATCGATAAAAAAAATATTATCACTTAGTATTATGATCACTAGAAAATTTAATGGTCTACAAAAATTTGAGCAAGGAAAATGATTGTGCAAAAGAAAAATGTATCACTCATAGTACAACTTACCTATGGTAAGCTGCTTTGTTATTTGTTCTAACATGTGTTTCTATTTGTTAGTCTATTTAAGGTTTGAGAAAAGTCATCATCGGTAAGGAGATATTTATCTCATCAAGTTAAAACATAACCATTTTGAAGCCTAAAAAATAGATTTGTTTAAGGTTTAACAAAAGTTCTCTTTAAGGAGATTTTTATCTTATCATGTTAAAACCTAACTATCCTAACAGGAAAGAAAATAAAAAAAAGGTTTGTATTTGAAATTTTAATCAAATCCTAATGGATAATCACAAACTTGTTGTACTACCCATTAAATGATTTTTTTGTACTTTTCAAAGCATGATGAAGATGAAATTTTTATTTTTTGTATAAAAACATGCATGCAAATTTTAGAATCTGATTATATGCATGAAGATAAAATATTTTTGTATTTTTGAAATGAGGGATTTTTAAAAAAAAAATTAGAGATAAATATCTATGTTTGTTTTCTAAACCTCACTGTGATACAAGTATGTCTCTTTCCTTGATTTTTTTTTTTCTTTTCGCATCATATGACTCTCTGTATTCCATCTTTGATTTAGAAATGGTAGGGATTAAAAGTAGAGATCTTAGTAAAATTATGTGAAACTCTACTATTTAAATGGGTATTATTGAAATCAAGATTGGTTTGCGTCAAAATAGGATTTATGAACCATAATTTACTTAATTTAGTCCTTTTAACTTGTTTTGGATATGTTTTTTTATTTTTTTTGGTTTATGTGCTTGAGTTTGGACAAATCGGGTCTATATATACAGGGCCAGTTAGATCAATGGCTTAATCCACTGCATCACCTGGAACTGCTCTTGCCTTTAGGAGTACCGACCACTACAGTACAGACAGAATGAATCATTCATTTCTCAGATGGGCCACTACAGTACCCTTTCTATGCAGTTTAGAAGCAGTGGCATGAGTGTTGACAGTGTGATTCTGTTTTCAATCTTGTTTTGCTACAATTTCCTGCTGCCTCTTCAGAAGCGACAGTGAAGAACATATACAAAATGGAGAGGGTAATTATCTAACAAATTAGTCACCCCTACAATTAATCTTCCATGGAATTAAGAACTTCATGTGATACACGTTTGAGATTCCAGAGGCATGTGTTGACAGCTTGCTTTTTCTTTGTTTTTCACTATCTTCTGTCTGACGCTTTTCCATTCACTTTTCAATTGCCTTTGGATTTTGCTTTCCTTAACGTCTTGATAGTACTTTATCATAATCATACTTGTTTTGCAAAATTCTAAGAATAACAGTTTTCATCTTAAAATTAACAATTAATGTTTGATTATTCTTCGGATTAACGCTACACAAATAATTTCTTAATATAAAATTCTCATACAGATTTAAGTGATAATTCTTTTAGTTTACTACTTAAAAGTTGAGTCATCAGTTAAAAATGTATTTAAAAATCATTCTTCTTCTTATGAATAGAGATCCTCTTTGAATTCTTGTGAACATGAGGTTGAAGATCAATAACGGCATACATATCTACTTTTAAAAATAAAATAAAAAACAGTTCTACAATAGACACCACAGACTTACATGCCTAAATATTTACCCTGCCACTTCAAATTTTGTATAAAAGCGAGGGATGTGAGAAGAGTAGTAGTGTAGTGTGTGAGAGAGTGCAGAGAAAGAGTGACTTGAGCAGTCTAAGTGAAATGGATTGTAAAGTAATTTTTAAAATGTTTTTTTTTTAATATATATTTAAATATTTTTTTTTAATATCAGAATATCAAAACAATTAAAAAATATTAATTTAATTTTGTTTAAAAAATACTATCCACCTGTAATCCCAAACAATTAATTAAAAAATATTAATTAATTTACTCGCAAACTGTCCAAGTGTAGCTTTGTGGAGGTGATACCACCATCTATTTAGGCACTTGAGTGTAATAAAGGACTATTACTGAAATTAAGGATTGTGTAGAGTGTGTGTGGAAGATAAAAAGGGCGTTGTGCCGATGGCTCGTTTGTTTTTTGTTGCTTGATAGAGAGAAAAGGATGGCTAGTTATGGAGGTTTGATATATATAGTGGAGGGCATAATTTTTTTAAGGGAATTTGGGTTTTGTTTTTCTTTAGTAGTGACAGTGGGAGCTTGAAGATGATGAGTTGGTCTTATTATTTTTATTTAAATGTGGGTGTACTGGAGGGTGTGATGGGTCATCGTTTTTTACTCTCTATTTTTGGAGTGTATTTTTCTCATTTTTTGTTTTTTAAGATAGAATGTTTAGTATTTTTTTTATGCTAATTCTTTCTAACTAATTTCTCCCTTTTCTTTAAGTGTGACCTCTATTTAAGGTGTATTTGAGAATATAATAGTTGTTGTGGTTCAAAGTACTTTTCACTTATAAATGTATTAAAATAATATTTTTTTTGTTTTTTTAATTATTTTGACACCAACACATATCAAATTAAACGATCTGAAAACATAAAAAAATTTAATTTTAAATAAAAAAAATTTAAATTTTTTAGGAATTCCCAACCACACCCTTATACTAGTAAAACAAATGTTCTTTTCAATCTTAGGTGCTAATCTATTACACACACTTACACTTCCATAATCTTCTTGTATTTTCTGAGACTTTCTAGTGTCACCTAAAATTCCCCTTTTTTTTTTAAACAAAATATATTCTCCCTCTTCTTTTTTTTGGGTTTTGGGAAATTCAATTTTAAAAATCAAAATATGTTCTCTCTTTTAAAAAAAAAATCAAAAACTTTTGTTTGATTTTTTTATTTTTAATTAATTGTTTTTGAAAATTTTGTAAATATGAAAAAAAAAATGATAAAAAATTATAAAATAACCAAAATTTGGCCAAAACATGTTGAAAACGTATTTTTGATATTTTTATTTTTTTAAAAAATATAAGGGTAAGAAATTATGTTATGAAAATAGTCATCGCAACTATTAACAAACTTGAAATACATCAAATGTGTCATAACCTATTTTTGGATTATTCTCCAATTCACATTTTTTCTCTCTTCAAAAAAAAATAAATTACAAAAAAATCAAAAAAATATTATCAAAAAATATAACAGCGAAAAGAGGATGCCATAACGCCATAAAAATGGTTACAATTGGTTGAGGAGGTTCAAAAAATACAAAGATTAAAATTTGACAGTATTTTGTTGACTGATGAGAGCCTTGTTGACAAAGAAAATTCAATTTGAGGAAGAAAAGTTCAAAATCAGATGTTTATGGACTCAATTAAATTTTATTAAAGGTTTGATTGAATTTATGGAGGGTTTGATTGCAAGAAAAATTGATTTTGGAGTTAATTTGGGCTTTAATTGGAAGAAATTAAAGTTCTAGGGTCGAATTATAATTTTTAGAGTTAATTTGGTCAAATCAGGGGCTTGATTGCATAAATATTGAAGTTTGATGGCTAATTAGGGACTTAATTGAAGAAATCCGAAACCAATGATCAAACTAGAAAAGGTGCGTAAATAGAGGGGCTGTAATTAAAACCGGATCGGGGGTCAAATTGAAGAAATTAGAAGTTTATTGCTCAATTGAGGGTCAAATTGCACTAATTCAAGACCAAGAACCAAACTGAAAAAGGCAGTCAACTTCAGGGCCGCTGTTTAATTTTTGGCAGGGATGCAATTGCATTGATTTTTAAATCAAAATTGCAATTTAGGACTCGATTGAACAAATCACAAATTGAGGACCAATGTGAACTCTGACACGTTTTTGCCGCATTTTCCTTTTAAATGAAACGACGTCGTTTCATACACTATTCATTAAAAAAAAGAAGAGAAGAAGCAAAAACAATGTCGTTTTGAACGGCACCATATGTCTTCTTCTTCCACTGGATGCACAGAGAACAAGGGAAGAAGAAGACTTTTCTCCCCTATTTCTCACCGTCTTCTCTTCCCCCGAGGGCTCAAAAAGATGCCGACACAACCCACTTGCTTGCCACGTGGTGGAAGAATGGAGGGGACGTACCCCTTGGGCGGTTCGGGGCGGCAGCACAGTGGCCACCCCGGTCTCTCTCTCCCCCCTGTTTTTCACCTATAAATACAGGGGAGATGAGGGGAAAAAAAGAAAAAAAAGACAACAAGAGGGGGCACGAGTGGGAGCAGAACAAAGGGAGAAAAAGAGAGAGACGAGAGAACACAAGAAAGGAGAGAACCGAGAGAGGAAAAAGGAGCAAAAGGGAAAGAAAACGAAAAAAAAAAACAGAGGAGGGAGAGGAAGAGGAAGGAGAAGCTTTGCCAGCCACCACAGTCCCTCCACCGCAACAACAACACCGCCGCCGCTAGCAGCACCGCCTCGACGCCACCCCAGGTAACCTCCTACTGCCCCATTTTGTTTCCTCTTGCTCAACCCCTCCCTGCATTTGCATGCAGAACGTGAATAATTCACGTTCTGCAGCAAATGGTGGGGGGGCTGGTTACTATGTTTGTGCACAGTAACCAGCTCATTTGGTTTTGGGCCGGGTCAGGCCTAGCCCACTGATCTGGGCCGGGTTTAGCCCATTTCAAAAAAAAAATAAAAGAACAAATATTTTTCAATATTTGTGATTTCCCCTCGTGTATTGTTTTACGTTGTTTTGTTTAATCTCAGTTTGTTTTTTGTCATTTTGAAAAAATACGAATCCAGTATTAAAATACCCGGTTTTCGTCAAAACTTCCAAAAATACAAAAAAAATTGAAAAAAAAATGTTTTTGTGCATACGGCCAATTGTCTCAAAACTAAAAAAATCATATTGTGTTTGTCGTACACCAGCAAAAAATGTTTTAGCATGCATTTTGTCTTTAATAACCAGTTTATTAAAGTCAAGAGAACATTGACCAAAATTTCAAAAACAACAAAAATTTTATTTAGTTTATCTTTTAGTATCCAGGGTATGACATTACACATAATACGTCTTTCGGATATTAAATTCTTTTTTTTTTTGAATGCTAGAACAGTTATGTTTTACCCTATTAAGATAAGAATCTCCTTATTAAGGAGGGCTTTTCTTGAAATTTAGACAAACAGGACCAACGACTAGAAAACGCAACAAAACCTTAGATTTTGATCAGACAAATAAAACAATGTAGCTTACCTTAGGTAGGGCGTAGTTGGGGTGCCAATACCTTCCCTTTACGCAACCAGTCTCCGTACCCGATCTCTGAGACCAGTTAGGGTTCCTAGTGACCAGAATATTAGGTGGCGACTCTCAGTCCATATTTTACTGATAAGAGACCAGAATTCTTTATCTCTTCATATTTGTCATTTAGATAGACATTTTATTTTCCTTGAGGGGTGGATGATCGCCGCGACGCCGCACACGTGCGACAAAATGATTATAAAATTAGTTTTCTTGAATGGTGACATTGTCAAAGAGGTTTACATGGAACAATCCCAAAGATTTTCATTTGATTGAAATACCAAGAGGAATATAATAGAATAATCTTAATGAAAGATCACTTATTTAAGTGAGAAATATGGTCATTTCTTTGAGAATTTTAAAAATATTTAATTATCAAAAGTACTCATGAATCCTAAAGTTGTTTAAGACCAAAATAAACAAAACTGTGAAAACCAAATGAAATATATATTTAGATAGAAAACTATATGAGTACTATAGTTTTTGATTACATTAAAGGCTAAATAGTTAAAGATTTTGTATTCACTATATAGTCGAGTAAATCCAATAATATTTTACTAAAAAAAGTTCAAAGCTAAATAATTAATTCTCTACGAATCTTCATGTTTTTATATACCGGTTTCATTCATGTGAGACATGGTTAGAAATTTGTTTTAAATGGTTAATAAATACATTTAAGGTTTTTATTTTTGGATAATATTGATATGTAATGGAATTAATTAAGGTAGTGTTGTTAGAATTTTTAAAGACTAATGAGCAATAAATCCTTAAAGTGAAATCTTAGGTTTAGTATCCAGATTACTATTACATGCTTTACTTGCAGTTAAACTAAACAAACATCTAATCTAAATTTACATTAGGTTCACTTATCCAGATCACTATTTATTTTTTGACAACAAGATGTCCATCAATGTCGCTTGTAAACAACAATGTAGTTTCAAATTCATTTTTGCATAATTGTTGTATTTGTTTTTATAATGAAAGGTCAGCATTTTGTTTTCCTTTCCATCAATGTTGCTTGTAAATCTGAGTAAGTGTTATCAGAGCTTTTGCTCAAAATCCATCAATGGCCATCATGTTTGTAAAATTTTGTACCGTACATTTGAGTCACAAATTAGATCTTCTCTTCAATTCAAATTAATAATTCATAATTATATATTATATTCGAATAATTACCGTTCATTATGCATGAATGAATTCAAATCTTAGACATTGAATTGAATTCAAATATGCAAATTTTACACCGTTGTTTGTCACAATTAAAAAAAATGCTGCTTTGGATCATTTTGCAATTTACTTGAACCAAAATTGTTAGGCCTCCATGCATAATATTGCAAGTTACTTTTGTCGGGTATTTTGATATTTGGACAGGGACCATTTGGTAATGTGAGGTAATTGATTCAGAGTTAATAACAGTTTGAACGGTAAAACAATATCTTTATAAATTAAGAATGTATGTCGTCTCAAGGGAAGCGCATTGCAAGCTAAAGTAATGGCTAAGCTTTATCTTAATAAGCTCTTTCCTAAGCTTGTTTCCTCTCTTGCCGTTCTTCTTCTTTGTCAATTTGGCTATGTAGCCTGTCAACCAACAGGTGTATATATTCCAAGCAGAAACGCCACGTTGCCTGCAGATGAAGGTACACACGCACGATATACTTTTCCATCTGCATATATATATATATATATATATATATATATATATATATATCCTTTTCCTACTATATACATAAAAGGAAGAAAATTTGTTTTCAAGAATATAAACTCAATTAACTGTTTAGACTATAAACTCACTCATGTTTGCAAGAAACTGATCCAAGCTAACAAGAGAAAGAAGAGAGAACAGTACTTGAGCTGGAATGAAGGGTATTAATCTTTGTGACCCAAACAATGAAGAGCCTTGCTAATAACCAACCTTATGCTTAAACATTGCTCCGAAGAAGAATGGAATGTTGGGTGTGAGGCTCTGCTCAACTTGGGAAGCTGTGGCGGATAAAAAAATAACCAACCTTACTGCTATTTCTCTCTTCCATTTGCACTCTCTAGTGCTTCCACAGCCTGGCAGAGAGTTCCGTAGTGCTTTAGTTTTATCTTGCTAGCCTACGTACTGCATATCTTAGATATTTTCTGCTTCTCCATCTTTTCCTATAACTATCAAGTGAAGTGATTGGTTAAGGATGCAGTGATTTTTATGAGGATTTTAGAAACAAGGGAGGTGGTATGGAAATCTAGATGGATTTTCAAAATTGAATTATATGGAGTCAAGTGACACATCCATAAAATTAGTACACGTTTTTTTTTCTCTTAATTAGTTCGGATTCGAAGCTAGCTAGCTAGAGGTAGCTAGGCCTGGTTGTGGTGATATATACTATGCTAAAAATATATGGTTTTGATCATGAATGTATGCGCTACCTGTTTGGATTTTGCTAAACAAAATATGTGTTTCTTTGTTTAAAACGTTTGGCAGAAAGGGCTTTGCAATCCTTGATGGCCACGTTAGGGTGGTTTTCGCTACTAAGCTCGTTTTGTTCCTCTGATATTCAAGGCATCAAATGCGGAAATTGCACTTCTGACAACAACAGCACAGTTTGTCACGTCACCGGCCTGTAAGTTCCTCATCAACTTCATCCAATTCTCTTTTATTTTTATAAGGGAATGCGTCCTCTTTAAAACTCACTGGTTTCTATGTTGACGCCATTTTTGGGTGGTAGAGAACTCTCAAACCGCGAATTAACCGGACGAATCCGCGCTGAAGCCTTGACTAGTCTCGTTTTCCTAGAAAAAATGTGAGTAACATATGACATGTGATGATAATAATTCGAAAATTATGCTGACCTCAACTAATTGATAACAATCCTGTTACCATAACAGTGATTTTTCCAACAATCAACTTTATGGTAGCATCCCTGTCACCATGGGGAACTTGTCTTCACTCACCTCTCTGTAAGTGATCCAGTACCATGGTCATATACTACTACTGCAGTTTATTTTGTTGCAGTGATTTGTCCAAAAATATTCTTTATTTTAAAAATACTACAATATTTAAAACAAAAAAAAGAAGATATTCTATGTAACTCGATTCAAGAATCCCTATAATTGATGTATTTAGCTTCTGCCTCGGATATTCGGTCTTTGGGCTGTAGTTATTTAGCTTCGACTATATATACCAGCAATGAAAGCAAAGCATTCCCATGAATGCTTTATACCAGCAATTAAATTGGATCGAGTCTGTAAAGGCAATCTCAAAATTGTGATCCATGGGTGTATTCGATGTAATCCAAGGTCGTATTGCATAAAAAAATACATTAGATGTTGATCATTAATTAATAAATTTATTAAATTAAAGTATTTATTTAAAATAATTAATTTCAATTGTTAATTAAAAAATCATGTATGTATGTATGTATGTATGTATCTTTTCATCTCAAATTAATTATCTCAAATAATTTTATAATATTTTAATCTTTAATTTAACATATATGTAGATATGTTAAATTAAATATGAGTATAATTTTTATTTTTATTTTCATTAAAGAGTAAAAATATATTACAAGTATAATTTAGATGTGTGCTTGAAAAAGTAAAAAAAATAAAAATAATAAGTGCCCTCTAGAAACAAGGGAGCTGGCAAAGAAATCTGTATTGATTCATTAATATTAATATATGTAGATATGTTAAATTAAATATGAGTATTTTTTTTTCTATTGTTTCATTAAAGAGGAAAAAGTATATTACAAGTATAATTTAGATGTGTGTTCGGAAAAAAAAAAAAAAGTGTCCTCTAGAAACAAGGGAGCTGGTAAAGAAATCTGCATTGATTCATCATTTAATGTTTATAATTTTTTGTTATATTTCCATTAATTTACTGTGAATGGCTTCCCACTTCCC
>Ga0325405_1000903_pt1 | contig 29411 bp, 16 predicted proteins | sample PopdelMetagenome_21_FD_205663 | JGI IMG/M metagenome (GOLD analysis project Ga0325405, IMG submission 205663) | Populus deltoides microbial communities from Bellville, Georgia, United States - Xylem-Control-R2 | ecosystem: Host-associated > Plants > Phyllosphere > Stem > Wood/Secondary xylem... | reverse complement strand
TCAATATATTTTTTCTAATAAAACCAATGTTTAAATAACAATAAAATATTTTACCGGTGTAATGCAATATACCGGTAGTGTAATATTTTCGTGCTTGATTTGTGATGCATGCATGCATGCAGTAGCTTTTTTAACCATCCCTGGTAGAACAAGAAGAATGGGGCAAAAAGATAGACTTAATTCGGCCAAGCTTATTTAGCTAACCATCTTTATTAAAAGCAAGCCTCTTTATTTATTATAGTGCTAATATCAGAATTTCTTGAAAGAAGATGCTCACTTCGTGTTTTTAGAGTCTAGTGGTCCACATAGTCACATTCTTCTTGTCTTTGATTAATGTAAAAGATGCCAGAGAGATAGATAAGGTTTGATTTTATTATTAATTTCTTTTTAATTGGAGTTAATTAGCCATTATTTCAATGCATTATACACTTTGAATTCTGAAAGGAGAGTGAAGACTTCCCTGGAGCCGGAGTCAAATAATTGATGGTGTCAAATTTGTGAAAGGGCTTTTCAATGTCACCATCCCAGAATATATGCAAGTTGTTTGTTTGTTTGATTATATAAAGCGGTTGGAATTTGGAAACATAATTATTATAGTAAATGTGTAAATAATATATACTTTAGTCCATAGAAATAATTAATAAAAAAAACAATGGGATCCTTTATTTATTTAGAATTGTATGTGTTTTTCTGTGGATTGCTATCATATAATATATAAGGTTTTGGGAGGAAAAGATAATAAAATAAAATTATAAAGAAACAGCTGGAAAAAAAAAATCCTTTTGTGTCACTGGCTTTAACTGTATGCACGATGCTACATTAAAATTTCTCAGAAATCGTAGGTCTAATATCAAAAAAATATGATATATAGGGATCAAAGTGGAACATTTGTTGAATTTGCAAGTGCTAGAATATAGTTCAACCCAAATAATATGTTGACTTTGACCATGTTGTATCGTCTTTGTTTGATGGCTGTCGATCCCATTACTTTGCAGGTGATGTTCACAAATATTATTATTCAAGGTGAAATGAAGTAAACGACATTTAATTATCGCATTCTTTTGACTTTATTATTTCTACGGAAATATAATTACCGTAGAATTGAACCGTCATCTTTGACAATAATAGAAAGGCTCCCACATGATCTTAGTTTCTTTCTTTCTTTCTTTCTTTCTTTCTTGAACACCATGGTCTTAGCGAGAAAGCAAGCAATTTAATAAGTAATGGCCTTGAGAACTATGTACCAATGTTTGAAATTAAACCCACGAGAGGCATGAGCATAAAGTCATGATATGCTACGAGGTCCATCTCAAATAAAGTTTGCATTCATTCGGGTTCGGGCATATTATGTGGCCAAATGCTCTCCTAAAACAAGGGTTATCATTTTGGGAACTTTAATATCCTAACAATCTAAAATAACTTAGATTTATGGTGTCCACATAACTCAACAAGACAATACTCCTGGATATGTGATTTACTGAGATTTTATGAAAATCAAACTCATTATAGAGCTGATGCGTTTAAAGTTGATTGTCGCATCCAAATGCACTATCATTAATCAAACTTAGTTTACTCACCACCAACTGACAAAACATATATGTAATAAATAAATGTATGTCTCTTGACCACTTATCCCGTAAAGATTGGTTTTATTTTTTCTTTTTTAGTTTAACGTTGGTGTCCGAGCCAGCTTGCGCGTACCTCGACTAATCTCACGAGCCCTGAAGTTAACGACCATGTAAACCTCCAGTGGTCATCATATGAGCAACCACAGGGCTCGAACTTGATACCACAGAGAGAGCAAACCTCTTGGTTCCAAGCTCTTACCACTGGACCACCACCTAGATGGTTCTATTATTATCATTAGTAGTATATAAACCACAAAATTTAAAATTAAAAAAAACTTTTATAGTGACCTATTATCAATTTAGATCCTTGTCTTAAAGTAGTTCAAAACTATAGATAACAAGCATATTAATTATCTTAATCTTGTATAAACACACTCATATGGATTCAAAGCTATATAAATCACCTTAAACTCCAAAACAAGTTATCTTTCGAGAGAAGAAAAATATCATCTTCTTCTATTTGTTTGAACCTGAGTATCCTTTGTAATTGGACTCTTGCTTACATTATCTTACAAGACTCCAAACTTCTACTGAAACTGACTTAGACATAAAAGATCATCATCCTTTCTAAAGAACTTGTTTTGCAAGTGTCATTTATTCAATTTCCACCTCCTTATACCTTTCAACCCATTACAATCTTAGAAAAATCATAATATTTGATAAGTTTTCAACAACCCCATCACCTATAATCATCATCAAGGATAATAATCATGTTGCAATGCGATTAGCTCTCTCAAGAAGTAAAAGTGTACATATTATAGGAAAACAAAGTTTTTGTGTTCAAAAGTGTAAATATTAATTTGATTTGGTTTTTTTTAAGGAGATTCTAGTACATTTACAAATGAAAATTACTTTTTATATATAAAAAAACCGAAACTAAATAGTTCATAAATTACTTCATATACATTTTTCCTTTTATTTTAACTTTTTAAGAGGTCTAATGAGCTTTCAGCACCTCATAAACACTTGTTTTTTTTTTTAACCTAAATCAACATCCAAAATAATTGTCTAAACTTAACAATTATAAATTGGTTAAACCATATATTTTTTAATGTAAATATTAATTTAGTTTAGTTGATTCTTTTTATAATTCAAAAAATTCAACTCACTTAATCGGTCTAAAAATTTCATAATATCCAGCCGAATAAATCAACTGCATGCTTCTATCTAGATTTTAATACATATTCTTTCAGCTTAATTTTACATGTCTAATGTCTGCATATATAATGTATATATCCTATGATGTTGGGTTTTGTCTTAAATTGTGGGTCCAAATAAAAAAATAAATACACATGCACTTAGTCCTTATAAAAATCTAACCTTACAACTCATCTAGCAAATCATCTATCATGGCAATTAGAAATTTATTTTTTATTTTCACTTCATTCAACTGTCTATAATTCACACATAAACGTTATGTATTATCATTTTTCTTTACCAACAGTATATGTGAAGCCAAAGAACTTATATTTTGCTTAATTATGCAACTTTCAAACATCTTTTTGACCAATTTCTCATTTTTGAACAAAAGAACTTTTGTAAGGCCTATAATTGACAAGTTGAACCCTAGGTTTAAGGGAATTCTGTAATCGAACTTCCTAGTTGGTGAAAAACATTTAGGTTCCTCAAACATAGTTGTGTAATCTTTTAGAAGCCTTCCAATTTCAGAACTGACCATGACATTCTTTGGTTCTTCCATTACTTCTACTAAGAAAAAGTATCTCATAAACCCTATTATTGTTTTTTTTTTACACTTTTCTTGACTTTTTTTTGTTGTAATGCACAGAAGTGCACCTCTATCTACAATTCCTTTTAGCTCTATCATTTGTCCTTCCTTTTTAAATGATGTCTTCATCTGAGTAAATTCAAATAAAATTAAAGGAATAAACTCTTAACCAATCTACCCCCAACACAATATAACATCTTTCTAGTTTTAGAATCCTCAGGTATGTTATAATTTCATAGTTTTGCATAAGCAATTTAAAATTAAGAGTATAAGAGTCACACAACATAACACTACCATTTGCTATTATCACTACTAATAAAAGACTTAGGCCCCGTTTGTTTGCTGGAAAGTAATTTTTTTTTTAGAAAGTGAACTCTGAAAAAGTAAATTTTGGAAAAGTAAATTATTTTCTGAATCTTGGTAGTGTAATGGAAAATAAGTAGGAAAACATTTTCCAGTATTTGGTTATGTCATGGAAAATGAGCTGGAAAAAAACTTATTAATGTTTTATTTTTCTCAAGTTTATTAAAATAATGAGGAACAAATCTTACAAATTAAAAAGTTGAATGAGAATGAAATTAAAAAAAAATATAATTTCATAAATTATCTCAATTAAAATAAATAATAATTAAAATAATAGAGATCAAATCTAAAAAATAAAAAAAAATGAAAGATGAAGAAATTAAAATAATAATAATTAACATTGCATAAATTATTTCAAATAAAATAAGTGATAATTAAAAGAATGAGGATCAAATTTGATAGATGAAAAAATTCAATAAAAAAATGATAAGGGAAAAGCAAATAAAAATTATAAAAATGATGGCCAAAGTTAATATAAAAATTAAATTTTAAGAGATGAAATTAAAAAATAAATATTTAAAACAAAATATTTATAGTAATCAAAAGTTTGAGGACCAAATTTGATATAAGCAGCAAATAATATGACATTTCTAAATTTTTCACAACTTTTGGAAAGTGTTTTCCATCCAAATTTTCCAGGAAAACACTTTCCTAGAAACCAAGCTAAATTTTTCTTTGACCAGAAAGTGTTTTCTATTGACCAACTTTTCGAATGACAAACAAAGACAGAAAAGTTTGGAAAGTGATTTCCTAGAAACCACTTTCCGGAAAATAAACATAGCCAAAATAGAAGCTTTTACCTCTTTAATAACTTGTTCATCAATAAAGCTATATATATGCTTACACTATCAATTAGAATAATCAACTCCTTTCTTTGGCAGCTTCCTGTAATCCTGATTGTGTTGTAAGCATAACTGTCAACAAATGTATTCAGTGACAAATCAAACTCCTCAATTATGATTCTTTGTTATACTTTCATTGTTATTCCTTATCTTAGCATCCCAAAACTCTTCATCTTCATCCTCATTACCTTCAATTATGTGCAATCTTTTAGCAGTATATTGATGTCCAGGTACACATTTATCTCTATATTTGAAACACTGCCCCAATCTATGTCTTTGTTCATACAAGGTTTCATAAGCATTTTTCTATCTTTATTGACTTTTGTTATTGTATTGATTTAGAGGTTTAACTGGAAGATTACATGTTGGCCTCCCCACGTGAATTTTAAAATTAATTATTGGCACGAACTTGTTTTTCCTCGCAACAACATTATTTATTTGATTATTACTGTCATTTGGCTTGCTCAAAGGTTGTCATTAGTACTATTAGTTTAAGTATTTTCAATATAAATTTAATATCTTTCTTTAATCCACAAACAAAAATGAAAAATGTAATAAGATTTAGGAAATGAAGAGCTCAAATCATGCATTAGAGAATTTAATTCCAATTTCTTTTCCCGCTGAGTGTTCAAAATTACTTTAGAGTTGGCTCCAATTTCTCTTCACCATTGATTCTTGAAATTCTTGGTGAAGGCCTTGCAATCTTTCATTCAACCTTCTGCAATGTTTTTTTCAACGGAGGCTTTTACCTTATAAGATAGGCTCTAATACCAATTGATAAGCTAATAGCTCTTAGCTTAACAAGGAAAGAATTGAGATGAAGAACAAAAGAGGGGAGCTGAGAAGAAAGAAGAAATGATTGTATTCTTATTACTAGAGAACCATGAAATCCCTTTTACACTATTTATGCACTTCAAGTTAACTCAACTAACTCTTCCGCCTTCTAACTAATTCTCAACTGACTACTAACAGTGTTTAACTATTTTTGCTCTTTAATCTGTCTAGCAGTTGCTGTTGCTACTGTCCTTCCTTCTTTACCATCACGTGTATTTAGGTGGGGCGACAGCAACAACGCAAGACATACGGGTTTAGTCGTTTAATGATCCAACACCTTTTGCAACTTTTTAAAACATATCTATATCTGCTTAGAATACATTCTTAGGCAATCAATTTGCATTTGAAGCTCCAACGTATCTTCCTGACATAAAATCACAAGTTCAGTTGGTAATTCTCATCTCCCTCAATGTGCATTCATGTGTAAAAATGAAACCAAAGGTTTCAAAGGACACCCCAGCTGTTATGATTTCGAGTTCTCACTTGGAATCCTATACGCTTATAGACAGATAGGGTAGGGATTCAAGGATGGGGGAGGCCTATGCCCATTGCTTATCCTCCCCGAAACCCCAAAAAATAAAAAAGGAGGAAAAAGTACTTGAGAAAAACGCAACCTAAAGATCCTCGACAAATACTCATAACAGCAACAATAATATTACTAAAAAACAATATAAAGAGTAACAGGGGTGCGTGTATCTGAGTGCATTGTCGTTCTCAGCCCACTATCAAGCAAAATCCAGATCATGAATACACTGCACTGGATGATGCAATAAAATAACCCATCGAAAGCGCAATTACAAAGCTTAGAAGACGCAATAGCATGATGATTGAAGGCAGGAGCTGACCTAGCACATATACCAGTTTTCAGGTGGAATAAAAGTTGAACCTGGTCTTTCAGCACAAGTTCATGATCCTTTTTTAACCTCAGCAATGCTAACCAGCAGCTTGCACGTATTAATGCTCCCAGTAAGTGCTACCTTCGGATCCGGATACCAGGGATGTCTTTCAAACCCATCTTTAAAGCTGTTTTTCTGCAGAGGGAAGGTGGTTTTTGTAAGCCTATTGACTCGGAAAATCGGTTGGCTAGATCAACAAGCAAGGTTTTATCCCTTCCAATTTCTCTGGAGTTATAATAGTCTAGCCAAGCATGATATGCTCCTTCTTTGACACTACTATCAATCTTTGACATGGACTCCTCCATCTGCAAAAAGTTACACATATAAAACCTGCGAAATTGCATGCCCTGATAACAAATAGATAAGAGGGACTAAAACTCTAGAATGCATGCATTTTGATGTTTCAGGGTGGAAAGCATTATATTTGCACTTCAAATCGAGGCTGACTACATTTTAGTTACTGTCTATATCAGGACCACAACTTTCTGATACAGTCAAGGATCATCAAATGATGCTAATTCCACAGTTCACATAAAGAATTCATCATTAAAAATCTTGTTTAACATAAAGAATCCCAGAGCTTCAGAATATTAATTGTGAATTCCACACATGCCCTTTGCATACTTATTCTCTAGGTTCAGTTTCATTTCTTTTAATATCAAACCATAACTACAATCTCTTAGAATGCTGAATAAAAACAAGAAGCACAAAAGAAGCAATTAGAGCAAGTAATAAGTTAGGGAAGTGCCTTAAGCTTAGTTTCTGAATCCATTTTTGGTAAAGGAAACTTATCAAGTGGCAGGTCTTTTAACTCATCCAGGAAATATTCTTCCCATGGTGCGAGCAATAAGATCCCTCCTCCATCTTTCCCTTCATGTCCTATTCTTCCAAGCCGATCTATATATTGTTCGCGATCACATGGAATCCCCACCTGATTATTGTTAAAATTGATGCATTATTTTACAGTACTGCAAAAACATATACATAATACTGGGTTTTGGAGAGATACTGTCTCTTGGGGCATAGATGATTTTGATGATCAGCAATTTATACAAGCAGAATATGAATATATAACTTTCTCAAGAGTTGTTGGTACCTGAATGACCAAAGTAACATCAGGATAATTCATTCCACGAGCAGAAACATCAGATGTAACAAGAACCAAACGATTTGATTCCTGGAATTCATCAGAGACACGAGTTTGATAGAGTTGAGGCTTTCTAGAATGCATCTCCCTTACATTCATTTTCATTTCCCGGAGAAGTAGATACACGAGTGATGTTACCATCCCAGTTGTACAGAAAACAATAACCTGGAGCAAGTTAAATGTCCAGGACTCAACCACACACATTCCACTTTGCAAATAAACAAAATCCAAAAACTACAGAATCTTACCTTGTAATCAGGTGCCTTCTGGATATGCTCCTTCAGAAGATAATGCACTACCTGAAAATGCAATTCGTGTGGAGAGACAAGAAAAGACTGCTTGATCTGTAGGAGCAGAAACAAGGATTGATGCTTTATGCTTCCCAATTTAGAAACAATCATGAAATCAAATGCCAAACAGTCAGCCTGATTTTACTTATAGTGATTAGACATCTAAAACATCCATAGTCGTTAAGCCAGTGATAGAATGTTCAGCCTAAGACAAACTGTGGGCATTGCTTTATAGGTAATATGATAATTTGTAACTGTGGGCATTGTTTTATAGGTAATATGATAATTTGTAACAACATCAGGTAATCATCATCTGTCATTCCCTGATTGGTAATTTACAACAACAGTTTCTTGATTTAAGGTATACCTTAGCAGGAGTTTCCATGCAACTCACACCCACAGTATTAACAAAATCATGTTCCCTTTTCAATACAAGCTGAGAAATTCGATGAACCTGCATAAGCATGATTAAAATCAGAATGAAGTCATGTGACACAATAGTGCTGCTTGTTTGACCCATCAACAAAGAGATGAGGAAAAATCTAACCTCTTTTGGAATTGTTGCAGAGAAAAGCAAGGACTGTCTCTGACGGGGCAAGCAGTCTACAATTTTCTCCACATCCTTCCGAAACCCAAGATCAAGAAGGTGATCAGCCTCATCAAGTATAAGCATCTGCAATCCCTTCAAATGCATGGATAAACCACTTTTATTCTCAATGTGATCCAGCAGCCGACCAGGAGTTGCAACAAGTATCTGGAAAAGGTTAGCACCAGAAAGTGATCTACATGTTTTAATCATGAAACACAGGAATAGCAACTACATATTTATTTCTTTGCCTTTCTCCTTTTCCATGCACATGCCATGAAATTAGTCAAAGTTAAACTCGCAAAAAACACAATAGCACACGATCAAACCTGACAAGGATCAGATTCAAGGCATCTCTGATCATCTTTGAAACGTGTTCCTCCAACTAGTGTTTGCATAACTATTCCATCATGGTACTTCAGTATAGCATTTGCTTCTGCTGCTATCTGACTTGCTAGCTCTCTTGTGGGGCAGAGAATAAGAACATATATCGGGGAAACTCGTAGCTTGGCATTGCTACTTGCCTTCAAAACTGCTTCAATTGCAGGAAGCTGTTTGTGTTTTACAATGGCACTGAAGGAAAGAAGCTAAAATAGCATAAATTACTTTACAGGAATGACAAGAGACTTGTAGTTTACCAAAAAAGCTGAACTTTTTCCTTTGCCAGTTTTGGCTTTGACCATAGCATCCTTACCTGCTCCAAATTGAAGTGAAAACCATTATTCAAACTTCACAATGTGTAAGTATGATCATTTTTCAACAGAAATTATTCTCAATATGTATATTAAAGGTATATTAATAAATGAAGCATGGCTTGACTTGTTTGAGAAAAAATTATGGATAATCAAAATGGAGCAAAGAGAGCATTTCTTCAGGATAACAACATGAGATATGCTACAAGCAGCCAAACACACTCATGGCCTCGCACACGCCAAAAATGAAAAGGTTGACAAGCACGCGCACGCGCACGCTAACAGTATTGAACTATCCTGACTTTTGAGCTAGCAGACTGAATAGTTGCCAAAAGCACTCATAACTGAAGATGAAACATAAAACACAGTTGGTATACCCTCAAGGCAGACAGAAAGAGTAGCCTCCTGTACCCTGGTCATTTGAACATAACCAGCTGCTGTAAGTGCTTTGACAGTCAATGGAGACAGACCACATTCATCAAATCTGCAAAAATACATACAGCACAAAATCACCAATTAACAAATAAAACACAAGATCATTACATTACACATTACTCCAAAACCTCTGCCTTTACTCTACCCTAGACTCTCCAGAACATGCAAAGTTTTTCCCTTTACTTTTCCCATTCTTTTCAAACCAGACAAAAATTATGCACATTTGCCGATGAATGCCGAGATTACTTTGGTAGTTACTGCCATATGACACCATTTAAAACCAGGAGAAACCTTACCGTTTATCGCTAAGAATTGAATCCTCGTCCTCGTTATCCCCGTCATTTCCGGCTAACTTCTTCTTCCTCCCCAGCTCATACCTAATCAACTCCACTTCATTCGCAAAATCATTCTTCTCAAGCTCCTTTGATGGAACCCTTCTTGTCTTCTTCACATCATACTTCCCCAAAGCATCTCTACTCCCAATCTCCTTCGCACTCCTCCCTCTCCTCTCTCCCCCACCCTCCAAATCATCACTCTCATTTCTCCCAAACCTCCTCTGTTTTTGTGTTTCAAAACCCTTATTCTTCATAAATTCACTCACATTCCTCGAATTACTCACGGCCCCTCGCTCATTCCCTGAATCTCTCCCAAAATTCATCACTTTGTCATTAACAAACCCATAATCTTCATCATCATCACTCGAAGAACTCTCATTTCTCCTAAACTTCCTCTGTTTCCGCACTAAAGGCTTAACAGAAACACCACTGGACCCAAAATCTAAATCTCTACGCGTGGAATAATCTCTATTTTTCACATAATTAAACCCGTTTTCTTCGCGATGCCGCGATACATTGCGCCCTTCTGACATTAATTTTCTCAAATCTAATGGCGAATTAATCGATCCTGGCCGTTGATTAGTCCCAACAAATCCTGGCCGTTCATCTGATGGGGCTTTCAATGGCCCATCCATTTCGTTCCACAAATCTTCAGCTCCTTCTTTCATGAACCGATCAGCGAGGGCTTTGATGTGCTCTTTGGGGCTCATGGGATTGAACTTACTTGGGTCCGGGTTCTGGTCCGGGTCGGGTTGGCCGGCGAGTTTGGAGCGGATGTTGGAACGCATCCGGGCTTGGTAGAGTTGTTTTTCTTGGTCAAGGAGACGTTTCTCTTTTTCTTTGGCTTTTTTCTCGTGGAGGCGTTTCCATTGCCATTTGTTTAGACCTCCAGGGAAGGTTCGTGGTCCACCACCCATTAGTCGAATGAAGATTCGGGTCCGGAGCTGTTCCGATAGGGATTTGGAGCGGTGGATGAGTGATGGGTACATGATGGCGAACGGGAAGTGGAAATGCCAAACTGAAAGGGTTTGGTGAACACTTATTTGTAGGGTTTAAGAGAAGATGGGTTTTGGCTTTTATAGTCATGATTTTTTCCCCCACAAAGACAAATGTAAATTATAAATTGGTCTCTCTAGTTTCCAGAAATCAATTAATCAGTCCCCTTGTTTCAAAAACCTTTTTTCTATTGACCAACGTTGACCACTGGAAACAATTTTTTTTTAAATAAATTTAAAATTCATTGTGGATTCGATTGCTAATTTAGATTAACGGAACCTTTTCTTCTGTAAAGATGAATCTTCTAATAAAAAATGAAAAGAAAAAAAAGAGTTAATAATCATCAAATGTTTTGAAATAGGTGACCCCAAATACATATATTATAGGCTTTAATCTATCAATAAATGTATTCATCAAATTTGATTATATGAAGTCGAAGTAGATTATTCATCTAAGATGCGACCCACATCAATTTCCTGTGTACCCACCTGGACCTCCGAAAAAGAACATACAATAGTAAGGTTCTCCTAGCATTATTAACACCATATACCTCCACAATAGCTGCAAACTCTTCCGTCACTAGGATGCTGAAAAGCATGGTTTTCATCCATAACCATAACATCTGCACATAATGCAACGAGATTCATGCATAATTTTGAAACCGGTTCAATGCTCGGATCATCTGGATCAATTTTATTTTTTTTATAAATCAAAACGACATTGTTTTGGTAAAAAAATAAAAAAAATAGTCAACGAATTACAACAGAGTTCTTTACTAGATTTTGCAGGGTCAACCAAGTCACCCCGAGTCGTAACTTCTCCTATATTTTTTTAAACCTGGTCTGGTTCCAGCCTCAGATCAGCCGGGTCGTCGACCCGTCAGGTCTGATTTCAAAACTATGAATTCATGTCTTTAAAAATTGTTTTTTTATCGAAGCTCATCAGCGGACTTCATTTATTTGGAGGTTTATAGACATGTCTTCCCCGATCAATGAAGTTAGCTAAGCCTAACAATCCAGTGAAAATTAATGCAGGTGTTGCATAGTTCTTGCTCATGTTAGATTTAAGTTTATTGTAAAATAATTTTTTATACTAGAAAAAATTATTATTTATCAAATTATTTTGAACTTAGATTTAGATTTGTATTTTTTAATCCCATAAAGAATTAATAATTTAGTAGCTCACTATTTTATCCAGTCCAGCCTATTAATGATAGAATATGATTAGTTTTTTTTTTTTCAAGAAGAGTTTTATCTAAACCTAAGCAGTCTTTTTAGCTAAAAAAACATCAAAGTTGATAAATGGAGGGAATTTATTTTGGTAATTACCATAATTGATCCTATGTTAGTTTTGATTCTAAAATCATTTGTAAAAAGGGTTGAAGAAGAGTATTTTGAGGTTGATTTCTTCATAACAAAATCTACAAAATTTGTGGCACTCTTCTTCACCTGAATTTCTAATTTTAGTCCTCTATTTCAAGCTATGTTTTTTCTATTTATTTTATATCTATTTTAAGTTGAGAATCGGTTCATGTAGATAGATATTTGAGTTTATATTTCTTTGTGTTAATTAGACCTTGTCTAGGAATGCACCTAAACAAAGTGATGTTAAAATTCCATAAGGCTTATTGAAGTTAGTCCTTTTGCATAAAATGAAAAGCAATAAAGTTTTGAAGTATAAGGGATTGATCCTTAACAATGACAATAAATTTCAAATTGATTATATACTAAGTTTTTCAATGAGTAAATATCTTTTATTGATTTTGTTTAAATATGCTTTCCATAAATGCTAAGAATTTATGACAGGAGTTAGTTTTATTCTCTTATACATAATCCTATGTATGATTAGTATGTATGTTTGGATTGTATCTCAATCTTTTATGCAATTTTATATATAATTGCTTAATAAGCATGCTAGTCTTTTGTTATGATTGCAAATTTATTATGATTTTAATATATTATAGAAAATATTGTTCTATTTGACCACCTTGAACTTTAGAAAGTTCTTGTTGGAAAAAGCGCTAAAGTTTTCAAATAATAAATTCAATTCCATTATTATGGTAGCTTTGGACATGTAGAATCATAGTGATTTTGTATGTAATACCTACATCTTTAATATATTGAACAATACATAATATGATGTGTATAGTTCAATCAAGAGTACAAAGACAATTTAAAAAGTTTTGGACAAAAAATTCAAGGTTGAAGTTGCTAATATGAAAAAGTTTACAGTCAATAAGTTTTTAGATTTCAAGATGGTTAGCTCAAAGATCATTATGAGTCAAGTTCAAGAGTTTCAACTAACCTTACATGATGTTTATACTAAATATATAGTAATAAATGAACATTCTCAGGTGGTTGCAATTATTGAAAAATTATCACGTTCTTAGAAAGAATTCAAGAATTACATTAAGCATAAGAGAAAGGAAATAGGCTAAGGGTAGAATATTATAATAAATCTAAAAGAAGAGCTAACTTTTCTAGTAAACCACCTAAAACAAACTTTGTAGAACTAGTGGCGAAGTTCCACCATAAAGACCTAAAGATAAAGCTTGTCAAGAATAGAAAAATTGTTGCTAAAAAGTTTAATGAAAAATATTTTATATGTAATAAGATAGTGCATCTATTTAAAGATTGCAAAAATATAGCTCATCAAAGTAACTAAGAGAGGGAATAATCATTGAAGCTAATATGACTGACGTTGATTACCTCAGTGATGAAATTTCATAAATGAATATGTAAGTTGTTGTTTTCAAAGTTAACTTGATAAAAAAAATCTCAAACATCTATGAGTTGATTACATAACTGTTACGTGAACCTTTTCATAGATACAGATTCTCCATATAGAATTCTCATGCGAGTCAGTTCAGCGTATATGTTTTATGACAAGCACCTACATATTAGTTTTAGGTATTTCTTATACCTTAACTTATGAGAACAACTGTTTTCTTTTATAAATGAAAGAAAATAATATGTATCAATCCCTACGGTTCTAATAAATGTCCAATATTTAAGAGAGCATCGACTATGAATATTTTAGGAACAATGCTTTGATGCAATGTGAATCTCATAATTATAACAACTTTATAATTTTCTTAGCAAAGCATTTATGTCTTGTAAACTTTATCTTTCATCTAAATTCATAAATTAAATATTAGATTTATTAATCTAATATTATATGAATATTAAAGATAAATTAAGCCTTTATTAATAATAAATATGTAGTTACGTGAATATAATAATGTTACGTGTAACCAATAAATTAGTTATAAAGCATATTAAACTAACAAGCCATACACAAGCTACATTAAGATACACACTCTCTACAACTTTAATTTATTTTTTCTTTCTATATATTATTTTCTCCTTTTATATATACTAACTTAAACATCAAAAAATCTTATTCCTCAAAGGACTTGCTATTTCAGGTGAACAACCTATTCCTCCAGTCAAGTCCATCTATAAGAGGTTAGCCTTCCAGGACACATCCATGAAAAATCTAGTTTTTGTTCGAAGTTTTCCTAGGATTTCATCATTTACATATCAAGTTTAGCAAAGATTAATGAAGTTTAAATACAATTAAAAATAAATTTAATTTTTATGCTCATAATTATTTTATATATATCTTAAAAAATTAAGTTTACAGAAGGAGAGAGACAACTTAATTATGAAGTTATGAAAGAATGCTTTCTTGAAAATGCAGCTGGTTGTTCTTTGGGAGTTTAGTTAAAAGTCAAGTGTTCGAAAAAGAAATGGAGATGGTGTGTGTTCAAGCATTCAACAGAGAAAGCATGCTTGGAAATTTACATGGAAGAAATGTTTCAACTCTAAGGGACCATTCAAATTACCAGACTTTATATCTCTCTCGTTTTTTTGTCTGCCTATTTTTTTTTCTTGCAGAACTTGCTATCCAGTTTGCTGGATATGAAAATAGGCATGCAGAAGAGAAGATATTAACTTACGTTAGGTGTAATCAACGATAGAAATCACAAATCTTTGATATCTGATCTTTTATGGAGGTCCCAAAATGACTCCTTTGATTAAGTAAAAAGATGATTTCGTATAAAATATTTTTATTTTATGAATTTTTATATGTTCATAAGAAATTAACTTACAAAAAAAATTATTTTATAAAGCAAACGACTTGGAACCTTACAAAAAAGTCCTTGACATATTTGGCCCTCCACAGCAAATACCATGATTACATTACTTCAGCTGACGGAAATTGACAGAACGGGGTGGTCAATCTTCCCGGAAACATTTGGAATTTGATCAATGAACAGTGTTTCTGAGGGATTCCTCGGGCAATGCTGGATTGAACATGACCATTCTTCTTATAGGATTTTGCCCTTCAGACATTCAGTTTCACTTATCGGGCTTCGATAGGCTTAAGGTTTTTGAATAATGGATCCATTAATTTACACTTTCATGGGATTGATTTGACTTCATATTTGGGACCAGTAGCTTTTTGGTCGTGGCCTAGGCTTGCTTTTTTCATTGAAAGAATCCATTCACTTGAAATAAAACCATCAGTCTCATTCAAACTGAGAAAAATGATCACTAATCTGACAAATGTTCAAAGAGCAACTGACAAACGGAGATATACACATGCGGTCAACAAATGATAGAGAGAGATATATAATAGAAATTCCAAAGAAACCGGTTCTGTTTTTTTCTCATCTTTTTTTTTTCAAGCTTTAGAGTGACTCCTGGCAGCACTTCGTCTGGCACAACACCCGACAAAATAGATCATTGACTGGCATTCACAACAGAAAAGAAGAGCAGTTAGAATATCTGGGAAAGACAAGATTCAAGTGAAAAAGCAACCAGCTTACCAGAACAACAAACAGAATGACATTAAAGATGGCAACCACTCTCCACTCAGTTTTCATATATTGTGCAACTCCTGCCCTGAAAAGTAAGAACCGATTGCACAAGAATAGTACACCAGAAGAAAAGGGAAAATATTAACAGAACAGAAAAGGAGCGTAGAAAAAGTAATGATGCTTACTTGCAGGAATCACAATTGTAGCATTTGGTAGCCCGGGAATTTTTATAAAGTTTGCAGTCTTTATTGGAGCTAATCGGATGAAAGCTCAAGTCGTAGTATGAAGCATTGACAGCAGGATAACCGCACCTACAGAGTATGTTAAAAAGGGTAACCTTGGTGACAATGTTCAAATATTATGCAAAACTGTCATGTGTAGACTGAAAATGCATTACTCAAAAATTTCACCGAGCCAGAATGTATATCTTTGTAGTAAGGTAATAATGGACTTCACATTTCCATCTAGTGAATAGAAAAACTTCACTTGAATGTTTGATCAGAGAGTGAGGTCAGAAAAAGACACCTACACGGATGGTGGTCGGCAGCAACCAGCTTCAATGGCTGTTAGTTTGGCTGACTCGTACTGCTTAATAGTCTAAAATCAACAGGTTTAAAAACAACAAAATCAATCTAGAAAACAATAAACATTCAGAGTTATGAAAAAAAATGGACGAGTAATAAGATTTTGAGGCAAAAAACTGGACCTTATATTTTCTTGGTAGGTTATTGCAGTCATCAGTTTTCACAAGACAACTCTTCAATCGGTTCCAGTTCTTGGTGTTGTTCAACTGAAGCAAAGACCAAGATTAGGCATAATTGCATGAAATTTTCAGGTTAGTATAGAATCTGAATCTTAAAGTAGCATCTTTTTTTAACAAATAGCATAGAAGGCAAAGTCTTTACCTGTTTAAGAAACCATGAGCTGTAATCCTGAAGTTGATACTCCTTGTATCTAGCCAGACAAGAAAGTATTAGTAGCTGCACCATAACAACCCCAGCTAACAAAGTATATGAGAATCAATAAAGAAAGTGGCTATTATAGGTCAATTATCATCTAAAAATTGAGTGAAGCCTTTTTTTCACAAAAATAATCATCTGAAGCATTTTGTTGAAAGACTAACATCTGACCCAACTGTGAGAGAGAGAGAGGTTGAGGGAGCGGTGGGTCAAGATGAAGAACAACAGATTTGAAGAACAGATACCCAAAAGCAGAACAAAATATATAAGCATAGTTACTTGATTCCTAGATTACAAGTTTCTTACCTCAAACCAGGGACACTATGACCAGATCCATTATTAGTTATAATAAACCTACAGGAAAAATCACAAAATCAAGGAGCATTATAAGTATGATTTCCAAACTCAAAAGAAAAATGCTAAACACGTTGAGAGAAGAAGTTGAAGGTTTTGAAACAATACGGTAACATAAAAGTGGAAAAGATTGATGAAAACTCCTTTTCAATTAGTTGATAGAATTGGAAGCATCATTCTTGCTATGTTACGAGTTTACAATATGGCCACCGGTTACCCTCCACATCGCTTCTTCTTCTTCTTCTGTTTATTTTTATTTTTTTGTTGTTGAAGGTGTATCTATTAGCATTGTAGAGATCATGGTAATTAATTGAAACAACACAGAGGACAAGCTGAGATGGATTGGACTTACTTTTAATGAGAAAGAAAATGCCAATTAAGAGAGATATTTTTCTTTTAAATTAACATAAAACAGCAGCCTGGTTGCACCAAAATCAGAGATTATTTGAAAAGGTTCAAATACAAGAGATTTCCTTTATCTCATTCTCTTTCAATCCATCCTTGTTTGCATCTTTAACTAGCATTGCTACCGCTTCTCTAGCTAAATATTCCAAGTTTTTCACTTTCCTTACTGATGCGTTGTATGCTAGACTTAATCCCATGTGATAACTGCAAATTTAACTCCACCAAATACCGGCACATTTACCCTCAACATTATCTCCAAGCTCAACTCAAAATCCGGCTATTTCAATAAGTTAGACCATTGGAGCTGAGATGGCATGTAATTAAATCAAGGATCTTGGACCTCAACCTAAAAATTAAGTATCCACTAGAGCCAAAAAAAAATCTCATTTTTCTAACAAATGTGGCTCACCACACTTAATATTGGTTCTTAGCAGAATACAAAAGCAGCTTAAACATGGAGGGAGCTCATAAGTTCTAGTCAATTTGGCCCAATCAATCAATCTATCTTATCTGTTTGAAATTGATGTATACCTAAACCTCATGGCATAATGCATAGAAAAAATGACCTTATTTCGAAGACAAAACTTTGAAGACAATAGCAACAGAAGTACTAGGATAAATGAGCAAGAGTCATGTTTAATAAGCAAATCAATGGGAAAACTAGAAAAGACAACAAACTATTGACAGACATTGTCAAGTTCAAACCTGAAATGTTGCTGCATAGTTTGTTATCTACCTTAAAAAAGGGAAAATACATGAGATTGTGCGCTATAATCAAAATTAAGCCAGAAAAACAAAACACTTACGCTAATACTGTGAAAACCAGAATTGCCACCAAAATGATACACAACATAACCAGATACTGAAAGTGAATAGTAGTTAAGGGATGTCCAACAAATAAAAGAAAAAAAATGAAGAACGCAGATCAATATTCAAGCAAATAAATATAAAAGATTGGTCATTTGGTAAGGATACAATCCACAACAGTATGGAGTTGCTCTTCAAGGCGCCCAAGAACCCAATTATTGATCTAAACATCAACAAAAGGTTGTATCAGTAGCTGTTAAAGGTAAATGCATAAGAGGTAAAAGAAGGCTGACAATAGAAAATTTGAACTTACATTACAAAGATGACAGCACCAAGGCCCAACACTGGGAGAGTAAGAGACCTTCGACAACTGTCATGATGTGTGCTCATCCATACCCCAAAAATTATGACAGCTATAGCTAAAAGCTACGCAATGAGAGGATGAAACACACATAAACTCACAGTATAAACAAAAAAAAAATAGTATTCACTTCGATTGCAAGTAAATTAAGCCAAATAGAAAAAACTGAACTAGAGCAAACTCGTTATTCTGGAACAAACTTTAATACGATACCATGTACACTTGTTATAAACCAATTACCATGGACAACCAGTTACCAGCATAACCAAGAACAACAATAATCATCAGTGTAAGAAAGAAAGCAGATAGAAAAGTACCTTGATCTTAAACAAAATAGCAGACATGACTGCAAAAATCAAACAATTACAAAGACCCCCCAAAAGAAGCAAACTTCAAATAATTATAACCCTCGTAAAAATGAACAACTTATTATATCCCAGAAACAAAACCACCCTTTGCAAAATAATCAGCAACGCCAGAAGAATAATAAGAAATAAAAAGCAGAAGGGCCAGTTAACAATGTAGCATCGAATCTGGCTCGAAAGTTTAAATCAAAATAAAGATGAACAAAAAGGGAAAGGGGAAAAGAAACAAAGCTTACCATGGTGAGAAAGTTGATCCATCTAATCACAAAGTTGCTGGTGCCTACACCCATTTCTCCCTCCCTCCCTCTCTCTTTTAGTTTTCAGTATACAAGTAAGAAAGCAGCAGAAGAAAGAAGGGGAGGGGTTCGATTGAAAAAAAGGAGTAGCAGTTATCTCGTGAGATAGTGGCACTTGAAGTAGAAGCAAGTGAAAAAGAGAGGGACAAGTTGAGGGTTGTCAGGGAATATCGTGAAGAGAGAGGGGGTATTTTGGTCCATGAAGGGAGGGATGGACATGATTCATCATTCAAATGATCTGTGACCAGACACGACACGACACGACACCCTTAAAACAGAAGGCATGACAATCTATCTATCTATCTACCTAGGATTACTGGTCAATGTACCACGTTGACCACTGTATCCTTTATAATGTGCTTCGTCTATTTTTAAGGATATGTAAGAATTCAAACGAAATTACTATTTTACTCTCAAAGTATCTATATTTATGCATCTTGATGTTTGATTTCTTTTTTACAGATAATTATATAGGTTATTTTAAAAAAACATCACGTGAAAAATTATTAAATGAATTCAGCGTACCACTTAATTCATTAATTATATTAATAAGTACAAAAATTATTTGAAATTCATAGATTATTTTGTCCATGAATCTTATATCTATTAACCCATTCTATAAATGAATTGATAGGCATAGTCTATCTAAAAATAATGAGAAAAAAAACATTATTTATCTCACCTTTTTTCTTTATGAATTTCGCACCAGGTCAATTATACAATATCATTAGCAAGTAATAAATAAGTATTTTTTTCATGAACATGACGATCCTTCTTTTCTTTTCTTTTTTAAGAATATCCCAATCCTCTTTCAAGTGATCTAACTAAAGGTGGATTGTGTTAACATGTTCTTCTTAATACGTGAGAAACTTATTGAATCTTCATTCATAACTATATTATATAGTAGTTTAGACAAAAATATTCATTATTAACTCATGATCTTTTTAATGTATGAAAGCTTACTGATTACATTAACAATTTTTTTGGGATTAAGCAGTATTTTTTAAGGATTAAAATCAAAACTTTCATAATCTTTTTCAAAGCTCAAAACTAAACATTTCACTCAGTAACTCAAGAAAAAAATTATTCAAGTGGTTAATTCTCACTTACACTTTCATAATAATTATAAATATCATAAGAGTTATATATCACACTTCATAACTAAAAATTATAAATTGTCTTCAAGGGACGTAGCGTGATGGCAAAGAGCTTGAGATCTGCATAGCAGGTCTCGAGTTCGAGTCAGGGCATACATCTCTTGTAAGAATCTGGGACAGCCAGAGTTTTACTCGCTTATCTGAGCCTATAAAATACGCTTTTTGAGAGGTAGAATTTTCTCAAATCCAAAAAAAAAAATTACCAGGGATTAATTTTGTTTATAGAATTATAATCTAATTACTCGAGAACATGAAAGACGGATTTGATGTAATTTTAAGGTTTAAAGCTATAAGTGAAGATTGCAATGGATTAAAAAATCTTAATAGAATTATAAGTCTTGTATATGAATATTCGCATGTTAAATGACATACAGGGGTGCATATTTCTTATAAGAGTCTCAAGGCTATGTTTTATTGGCCTTATATGAAAGCCTTGGTGAGAAAATTCATGGAAGAATATGATGTGCATGCGTTAGCAAGCCAAAAGAGAAAGGGTATTATATTCTAGATTGCTTCAACCGCTACCTATATCAAAAGGTATTTGAAAAAAATATAATCATGGATCTCGTTGAAGGCTTGCCAAAATTAAGGGGAAAGAATACAATATCGGTTATTGTGGATAGATTCACTAAATATAAATATTTCTTAGCTGTAGATCATCCTTTTACATCTTAGAAAATTGCTAGTTGTTTTTAGATTACATCTATAAGTTCCATGAGTTCCATGGTTTATCTATGAGAATTGTGATGAATAGGGATAAAATCTTCATTAGTATATTTTGGAAAGAATTGTTTAAGTTATCAGGAGTCAACTCATCTTTCTATTCTTAAAATGATAGATAAACAGAAAGGGTTAATCAATGTTTTAAAACCTATTTAAGGTGTATGATCATGCATAATCCAAGCGGATAACATGAATGGTTGTCTTTAGTTTCAATGATGGTATAATTCTAGCTACCGTTTATCCATTAAAATGAGCCATTTTCAATCATTGCATGGTTATCCTTCACCCAATGTAGAGGTTAATTCTCAAGCAACTACTCCAGTAGCAACATTTAAGAAGGTGATTCAATAAAGGGCTAGATTGGATCAATGGTTGCAATTTTAACTGGAAAAGGCCAGGGACATGATGAAACAAGTGGCAGGATAGAAACAGAGTTTTAGGTGGGAGATTTGGTGTGCTTGAAATCACATGCTTACAATCAATTGAGTGTAGCACTAAGGAAAAACATCAAGCTTAATCTGAGAATTTATGGCCCTTGCAAGATTATACAAAGAGTTGGAGCAATGACCTATAGACTGGGGTTTCTAGAGGGGGCTACAATTCACCCAATATTTCATGTATCATTACTTGAAAAAAAAGGTTGGCAATAATGCAGTTACAAATTTTGTAATTCCAATGACAAATGAATATGGAAAAATTAAAGTCAGTCTTGTAGCAAGTGTAAGAGCTAAAGGAAACTCATGTTGTCGACCGTTCTTTATCAATGTCTAGATTTCTCCCGTGTTAATATGGTTTTGTTTTTCTTCAAAGGCCATTTTTTTTATATTGATGAAGAAATTAAAGACAAGAGAAAGAAGTGAAATTTTATTTTCGTTCATCAACTGCACCTGCAAATATAGAAATATTACAGAAGTCTCTATTTAGTTTCCAAATTCCAAGGCGAAACAAAATTCCAGGTTCCCATTCTCTGTTGACACATGCCTGAGTAGGAACAAGGAAAGCAACCACTCTTGTAACCTCAATGTCTCCTAGAGAGGCATGTGAAAGGAACAACACAGCATTGAGAACTAGCTCTGCACATTCTCATGAGTTATGATGTCTCTTGTCAATGGCTAAATCAGAGTTAGCATCTGCGTTTGCTTCTGGTACTGTTTCATTGTTTTCTTCTGCTTCGGATTTTTCTTCTGGCAAATTTACTGCGTTTTTCTTCATTGTGGCAGTTTTGGTGAGATAACTGTAGCTGCCCTTCTGCTTAAACAATTGAGCAAAGTGGGCCTTGCAGTATAGGATACCATCAAGAGCTGCATAAGATGAAGGCGTGATACAGCAACCCCCATGAGAACACCTGAAGCATGACTTGTGATAGAATTCTCCCTCCACAGTCACCTGTCAAAATTTTGGTTACGGAAATAAGCTTCTTTATCCTCACTCCATCATATAATATCGATCTCAATCTATTTCCGGAGTTGATCTTGGTGCATGAGATTATATTGGTGCCAGATTAAGGTACAATATAGATATCAATGAGAGTTACTCTGTCTTTTGCATTTCCATTCAAGTTGCGCAAATATATATATGATGGACGAGGAATGAATGCTAATGAATGGGGAAATAAGAATTGTGTGTGTGTGTGTGTGTGTGTGTGAGAGAGAGAGAGAGAGAGAGAGAGAGAGATGGATGGATTAGAAACCTTCTCTAATGGGTATGCAGTTTTTTTACAGAAAGCACATTTGTCTTGGGTGCCACTGAACATGGAGGAAAGTTTGCTTGGGGCCTTTGTCTGCATGATTGTGAAAACATGCATCAAACTCCAGCAAACAAACTAGAAATTTCCATTAGAAACAAATTAAGGTAATGAAAAATTAAGAACCGATTGTAAAGAATCTTGGTACCAGGCAGTTTTTCTTCTCTTCATCTAAACAGTCAGAATTGCAGAAACACATTGTTAGCAAAAAAAATAGGGTAAAATAGGGAGGACTACATCCTTCTCCATGGAACTCTAATTCCAAAAATATGTAAAAGAAACTTAAACGAAAGGAAAACGGAGAAGCGGATCTCACAGGGTTGGAATTTCTTGGTAAAATTACCCGTCTCCTTGAAGAGCTGGTCGTAATGAGGTTTGCAGTATAAAACTCCATCAATCGAGGAATAGCTACTCATCTATAAGACAAATTTCATGGTGGGTCAGTTTCAATAATCCTGGTAAAGGACCGTATTTTCATTAATTCTTACTTAGGCAATAACCACAAAAGAAAAGGCATGAAAAAGAAAAGAGGATAAATGAATAGAACTCGTACCACAAGAAGTCCATTGCAGTGGCTGCATTTGAAGCACTTCTTATGATAAGGAACTCCATCAGCAGACACCAATTCGATGAAATAAACAGTCTTGTCACAGGCCTTGCATTTCTCTAAGGTCCCAGTGAATCCCATTATGTTTTTCCTGATGAATCTAAAATGAGCAGTATAGAATCTGATTTCAGAAGGGTTGCTTAGAAAAGCTTTAATGGGAAAGTTTTAAGAACAAATTCTGAAAGTTCGGCTCTTAATCTCAGAAGTTAAGATAAACAGAACTTAGAAAATCTGTTCTTACCTTTCACCTTTCCTGTATTATAACTAGCAGATTAAAGGTCAATAAAATGAATGTTCAATGGATGGAGAAAAAGACTTGAACCGCTTATTTAAGCTAATGTGATCCAGGGTCTATATCTCTTGGAACTTGCAGGGTACCGTTCTAAGAATAGTGAGCTATTACAGATAGATCTGAAACATTTCCTGACCAAGTCTTTCAAAGATAGTCCAGACAGGAGGTAACAAATACAACTGCAATCCTCTTGTTATGTGGTAGACAACTCAGCTGTCTCCAAATAGATTTTTTACTATATCTAGCAGCCTATCTGTCAAAAATCGTGTGTGTACATGACAACAAAATACTATGTTAGCATCAATTTGATTCCAAAATTTGTAGGCCAACAATTAAAGAGTCTCTGCTTATGTTCTATATATATAAAATGCTGCAAGCAATGTGCACAGACATGGTCTGTACTAGGATTATATTGAGTGCTGAAAGTTATCAAAATAAACGGATAAGTTGTAATTGCACAGATTTTCTTCTGCAGCTGTGGCATCATATAAAGATTTAAGGCATTAGGGACATCATGTATTGCTTGTTGGAATTTTTTTCATTACTTATCTTATTTAACTTGGAAAGGGAATAAAGAAAATTATTGGCGTAATATTAGGCCTCGTATCTCCTGTTGACATGATATTAGCCTCACATTTAATTGATTATGCTTGAAAAATATACAAGTAGAATGGAATTATCTATTATCAGCTCACAAATGTAGCGAATATTGATCATGACAAGTTTATCTGAAAAATTGAAATTCGAAAAGGTTTCAGTCTTTGACATCTCATTCACATACAAACTCTGCCTCTCCTTTACCAAGTATTCTGGGGTGGTTGAGAATGTTAGCTTAAGAAGCAAGTAAATTGGGTGATGGGTGGCACATTTGTCATACCAGAAAACCTTGGTATGATCCATAGCAAATAATGTGTGAAAAATGCAGCCACTGCACAAAATTAAAGACCTTGAATTGTTGTGTTACCAAATTCTTCAGAACTACAGATACACAAATGATTTATTTCACTTTTTTTTTTTTCTAACTAGGGATTCAGCTCACACAAAAGAAAATATCAAATTCAAACTCGGGTCTTGTCAGAACTTGGGTAATGTAACGCATGCACTCCCATTTACTGTTTTTTACAAATATCAAAAGACATTTACAGCTGAACCAACAATATTTGAGCACAGCATAAACTAACAAGCCAAAAAATCAAGCAAATCCAATTCTAGCAGCCTTTTCTCTCCCGTTTACCCCACTGTTGTTCATTAGAATTTGCCAAAACATCTTAGACACTTAAGAATCCAAGACACTTCCTTGGTGTATACCCAGTTGCTCGGAATTTCGCTGCAGTTTCCTCTACCTTGAGACGGCCCTCACCTTTTTTTGCTTCAATCATTGCTTTCTTCTCCTCGGCTGCCTTGTGGAGTTCGGCTACTTTGTTCTTCATTTTCTCTGCATATTCAGCCTTCTTCTTTTCCACTTTTTCCTACCATATCACAAATTAATCAAGACACTATTTAAATAGTTTTTTGCAAGAATATACATTACATAATTACTTTGAACTGGACAGTTTTTATAAGTGGAAAGGAAGATTAGTCATGCTATAACAAGCAGTTGATACTTCAATTCATTAAGTTTATTACCTCATACTTCTTTATTTTTGCCTCCACAGATTCTCTCTTGATTGTCTCCCATGATCCAATGGCAGAGAATTTCTTGTGAGCCCTATTTGAAAATTCAGTGTGTACAACTTGCTCAGAAACAAGCTCTGAAGGTCATCATCGAGTAGGAACTGAAAGCTTTATAAAACCAAGTCTAACATTTTAACTTGTAAGACTAATTCAATGCACAAATCCTTGTTTAAAGAGGACATTGCGCGAGTCTTCATAGATGGACCTTAGGAGTGTATGGAACAAGTCTATAAACGTTTGAAAACGGAAACCTAACCAAAACTATCAAGTATCACACACATACATCCAGATATTTAATGAGCATGTTTGTATTTACATATCTGGAGCGTGAGCTGACAATAAACTTAACTTCTATGGCAATTGTAATGGAGTTTCTTTCCTCGGTAATTTAATAGCCTAACAGTGTATGGTTTGGTTCGGAAAATTTCTTCTGAATGTATACATTTTTATAGCCTAAAATGGTTGAATGCCTAGACTCAATCTCAGAGACTTCCAAATACATTATTTTATATTGGATGACCAAAGAGCTGGTCAATTCCTGGCTCGAATTTACTTTCCATGCAGTAAAATTCTAATTCAGGAGAACTTCAGTCACTAGCAAAGTTATATATAGTGCAATCTTGTTAATCTAAGAGCTAGTAGCTTGTTCGATGAACAGATTGAAGCTGAATCATTTCAAGCATGTTTTTATGCTAGATTTGAAATCCCGGTGTGAGGAGGCCTACTTTCTACCGTTACTAAAAGATGGACAATTCAAAGCATTAGAGATGGTCTCGTACTTGTTCTCCGCTTTAGCTTTCTCATTTTCTTCCCATGCTTTAATTAGAGCACATCTTTTCTCCGCTTCAACCCTCGCAAGCACAGCATCTGATAAATGATACAAGTACTTGTTATTTGTTGATAGGAAAGATATCAATTTTGATTAAGATAGTAGCCTGCGCATACCTCTGTCATTTGGCCCCCTTGAGTTTTTTGCAGTAGCAGGTGGATCTGCAACCTCTGACACATCGAAGATTCAATCATACAATTAAGGGCCTTGTTATAACATGTTTAGAGAAACATTCAATTGTTAAGTCGGGCTTGAGATATTCAAAATTGCAAGCCATCAACTTTTATGAAAAATCAATTTACGAACTTTCCTTATCCTCTCTATGTCAGGAGGAACCAGAAAGCAAAGAAGGAGAAGAATAAGGAGAGGACATACTTTCAGTAACTAGGACCGAGCTCTTCTCGTTAGCAGAATCATTTAAAGGGGCTTCTTTCTCTTCTTTAACAGGTCCATGTTCTTCAGCTTGTGTAGGCAGAGAGGCTCCCTCAGATTCAGCTTTCTTGGGCTCCTTCTCCCCCATAACGAAGTCTTTTACTTTAGCCACCAAGACCCGGAAACCCATGTACGAAGACAATTGTCACCAAATACTTCAGGTAAAATTCTATCAAGATCACCATCTAAAAGAGAAAGGACTGCTATAAATATAGCTGGAGAGTCAGAGTCCTAGATGGTGGTGGGTACAAATGGAAGTTGGGTATGGACAAAAAAGCAAATATATATATATATCGCATCATAATTTTATTTTATTTTTGGGAATTGAAGTCTTCAAGAATAAGAGATGTAGCGGTCGATTAGACGCTCATCATGGCTATCGAGTTCTTCATTTAAATGCAAGTCATTTAGGGGATGCTAGTGACGGTGCACCTACGATGATGAATTGAACAAAACTTTTTTCAGCTAATATATCTATATATAACTTTTTTTACCATAAAAAACATTTAATTGTAAATTAAAAAGTTAATATTTATGTTTTAAAAAATAAATTAAGAATTATATTTTTCAATAAATAATAATAAAGTTATTTATTGAAATTATAGATGAAATCAAGAAGTTGAAATAAAAATACATATTAAGATTTTTAATTTTATGTCACGAGAAGCTCTTCAAATTTTTTTATTTAAACTCAAATGAAAATAACATTTCTAATATATTTTTTTCCTTTTCTTATTAATATATTTTTTCAATAAAAAAATATTTTTTATCATGGGTTTGTAATTTGATAAAAAATTGAAAGGAATTAGAATAAATATAGATATATTATTATCATTCAATATTAATAAATAAGTTATTATCAAAATTATGCATATTGTATTAATACATAATTTTTCATAAATCAATTGATAATATTTTCGTAAAAATATTTTAATCTTTTTAAAAACCACTTCATTGTTTTTTATTAGATGCACACTTTTCTAATCAAACAAAATGATTATTAAAATAAAAAATTATTAAAAATTTAAGTAATTTGAAATAAGTAGGAAACATGTATTTCTCTAATATAAATTTAATTTTATAATTAATGTATTTCTGAATTATTTTATTGAAAGCATTTTTTTAACTGGAATCACTTTTTTAAAAAAAAATTACATCTTCAAGACAAGTTTAATAAATGTACATCTAAATAATGTGTTCGTATTTTGTCTATGGTTGAAAGTTAAAAATATAACGAATGTGACAAAATTATGTCAAAAATCCATTTAAGAATTTTGAAAACAATTTTTTTTATTTTAAATGAATATTCATGAGAGATTTATTATTATTATTATTATTATTATTAGATACATAATAATTGAAAAAATAATTGTTACCATTCTAATAAAAATCTATAATATTGTGACTTTTTTTTTAAGTGTATTTTTTTGGAAATGTGTTTTAATAGTGTCTGTCTCTTGGACTTTTTGAATTTTATTTATGATAAGAAGGTAATTTCTGAATGATTGAATCTATAGAGATTCTTCATTGGATAAGATAATAGGATGCAAGTCTGAGGTTTGTTTAGTGCATTTTCTTTTACCCTAATTTGATTTATTGGTTTTTCTTGTTTGGTGATCTAGTTAATTGGATTTTAATTTTTGAGTTTGATAAATTATTAGGATTATTGTTTGATCTAATGATTAAAATAAAAGGACACCTGCTTTATCTAAGGATGAGCTTCATTGTTTATATGATTAATGAAGCTTTATAAAAAAAAAACCCAGTATTTTTAATATAAAAGGTAATATTTGCCCTATGTTGTAATAAAATTCTAAGTTAGTTTTGAATATATATATATATATATATAAAAGGCATCAATATCATGGATACAATCTTGATATTATGAAATTTGTAAATGGAGAATGGAAAGACTATGTATGTGTTTGATATGATGGGTTATAAAATATATTATCTAATAAATTAACAAGATTTGTGAATGCAAATTAAAGACTAAAATAAAAAGTTAATTCTAAAGTAAGAATTAAAAGATAGATACAAATGCACATAGGTTATCCTTTTTATTTTTTTTTACTTATCTTAAAAATAATTACGGTTGCTAAGTACATATAGTTTTCATTCTTATAAATATATAATGCAAATAAAACTAATCTATTTTAAATCTAATCAGGAAAAAAATCAAAGATAAATTACAATAATATCTTAAAGGTATTATGAGATTATAAAAACCATTCAAAAAAGCAATTGCCATTAAAAAAAATAACAATTGAAAAAAAAAATAAGAGTAATAGTAGTAATTAAAAACAAAATTAAAAAATAAATATTAGGAGTTGTTGGGCATGGAAGGCTAGGCATGTACGCCTAGCCTAAAAGTAAAAGCCTAGGCATGTCTGGGTGTGGAAGGTCAGGCCAACAATGCCAGGTTTTTTTATTTTAAATGGATTGATAATGTGTTATCCACCTTAATAGATGTAGACGATATGTTATCCTCTATAATTTTTTTTCGCTAACCTCCAATGACTGGAAAAGCATGGTTCGAGTTTTTAAATTAAAAAAATACATTTTTCAACTTGTTTTCACTTGAAAACCCTTCAAAAACATCATAAAAACCTCAATAAAGTCATTTATAATATTAAAACATCATTTAATCATGGTAAAAATCTAAAATCCAATTGGATAAAAAAAAATTACATAACCGATTTACTAATTTTGGGATGTTCAAATGAAAAACCATTTTCATTTAATTTTCATTTCCAAGACAAACTTATTAACACAAAGCTCGACCTTTTATGATGACCATATTCTTTCTCT
>Ga0325405_1000901_pt1 | contig 29429 bp, 19 predicted proteins | sample PopdelMetagenome_21_FD_205663 | JGI IMG/M metagenome (GOLD analysis project Ga0325405, IMG submission 205663) | Populus deltoides microbial communities from Bellville, Georgia, United States - Xylem-Control-R2 | ecosystem: Host-associated > Plants > Phyllosphere > Stem > Wood/Secondary xylem... | reverse complement strand
ATGAGAGTGTGTGACAACAGATTGAAAAAAAAATCGTGTATATGCAACTAAAACCAATAAGAGGCGCAAACAGGTTGTATTCCAGCCAGGTGATTGGGTTTGAGTGCATATGCGTAAGAAGAGATTTCCGGCCCAGAGGAAATTCAAATTACAACCTTGAGGATATGGGCCTTTTCAAATTGTTGAAAGGATAAATGACAATACTTATAAAATTAATTTTCTTGGTGAATATGATGTTAATGCTACTTTTAATGTTTTTTATCCTACTCTGTTTAATGTAGATGATGATTTGGGTTGAATCCTTTTGAAGGGAGAGGGGATGATGAGGACCAACCCAACACCAATTTTAATCACGTTAGAGATCCATTGGAGATACCAAGTAGACCAATTACAAGAGCCAGAGTAAAGAAACTTAAAAAGACATTAAATGCGCTTGTTCAAAACATATTGGTCAAGATAGACATATAGGAGCTTGGGGTGCCAAAAAAGCATGAAGAACAACCTCTAATTCATTTAATCCAAATCCAAGAAGAGCCTAATCCAAGTCTTAATGAGGGCTGATGTGTTTGGCCTAGAAGTCAGCCTTGTTTGGGCTTATTTTTCCTAATGTTACAAGGATTTAAAGTCAATAATTATTCTCCTATTTTGTGCAAGGTAATTCGACCAAATCTAATCCTTAATGGGAGAAGATTCTTATCATTCAAAAGAAGTTTCCTAGTCCACTATGAAAACTAATGGGCGACAGATTTGTTTTCTAAATCTAGGAGAATTATTTAATGATTCTCTTAGTTTAGGAAGGAAATTAATTAATTCAGCAATTAAGAGGGAAATAATTATTATTTTTATCTAATTAAAACAAGGAAACCAAGTTCTACAAGGAAAAGCTAGAGGAGGAAGCAAAGGTTACCAAGTCAGAATTGATATTCCTAATCTATTTAGAATTCCTAAAGTCGATAACTCTTTCTAAGTATGCAAGGAAGATTTATTCAACTATAACACCTTATAAACTAGGGAAATCAGATTTAATATCTTTTATTTTCTTTGTTAATTATGGCTGCAACTTTGAACCTTTATTTTTATTTTGGGCTTGTTTAATTAAGGGTTTGAGTCCAATTATAAGAGGGTTTATACAAGTATACAACTTGGGTCTTTTAGGGTTATAAGCTTAAGTTTCAGTATGTATAGCTTTCTTATCAGACGTGAAGGGTTGGGACTTCTGAATAATAAACTAGTTGTTTTTGCCGCAAACTTTGTTTTATGTGTTTGTGAGATATTCTCCCATCTTTGGCTTATCTAAAAGACTGAAAATAACTTATCGAAGAACAACTGACTTTGTGAACTCATGCTTACACTTCTCGTTCACAGATCAATATACTTTAAGTAAGGGTTCATTTCTAATAGTGCTGATGTTTAGATAAGAGTTATCTTTGTGTCATACTCCTATCGATTTTAATTTACTTGGCTTTTCAGGAATTGGTATCTTAACGTGTAGGTTGCTTGACCGCGTGATCAAAAGGTTCGCATCAAAATATAAAACTTTTCACAATACAAAGGGACATTTAATACAAGTTCTTAAACAAAATTATCAAAAGTTTTCCTACATATCTATCATTTTTCTCGTGGCTGTGAGGCACCTGTAGTTAATTTATAAATATCCATTAATTATATAATATGCAAATTATTTAAGCAAATATAACAAATATAATATTGCATTTAGATTACATCTCATCATCATCAATTATTAATCATTAATTTGTCAATGTAATCCATCTATTAATCTACATTCTTTGTTCACTACATCAAGATTTCTTATTTGTTAATATCTTAATAAATCATTTTTTTCCTGACATTTATTTTCTAAAACCCAATCTTTCCAAGTAATACCCAATACTGGATAATTCCTTTCTTCACCTTTATTTAGACGTTATTTCTATTTTCGAGAATTTGAACTTTTCCTCTCATTACTAGGTATTATTCCCATTTCCAAGAATCTAGTCCTATTGTTCAGTTTCAGGCGTTAGTCCTAATACCGGGAAAATTAATCCCCTTATGCCCATTACTGGGCATTAATCCCATCACCGGGAAGCTAATTCCTCTACTCTTTACTGGGCATTAGTTTCCATCACCAGGAAACTAATTTCTTCATTGTAAACCGCAAGCTTATATACAATATAAAAGAATATTTCCAACATATTTCTATAATAAGCTAAGAAAGATAATGACAAGGTGTATGACACCTATCTACCGTCGTAGCTTGAATGATACCTCATTGTTGTTATGTAGCTTCTATAGTCTCTCATGTATCAGCAAGTATTACATATTATTACTCCTTGCGAGCTCATTCCCCCCCCCACACATATATAGACATTCAAATTTCTTATTATATTTATTATTTGAATAAGTTCCACAATAAAATAACTTTCTTTATGAAAATAGAATAACCAATTCTAGTCAATCTAGGTTATTTAGTCAACAATGTCGTCTCTCATTTATTTAACAATTATAATTACAAAAATATAGTTTCATTTATAACTTATCTTCTCTAACAGTTATACTACATTTAAAGTGAAAGAAATGAGATTTTATTCAACCTTAACGTGCCTATATCTATTCGATATCGTTACTAGACAAAACTGCTAACGCAGATTTCAACCATTTGACTCTTAGATTTTTGCCTATATTTGGATATTTATAACTCCAAATTACGCACAATAAGTTTTCTTGTTAAGGTTAAGACCAATATCTATAACTTCTATAAAGAAACTAATTTCAAATTCTATTTTTTTCATACCCCAAACTCCTTCGAAAAACAGGTGATAAAGCTTTCTAGTTTTTTGTCCATAAATTACAAACCAACAAAATGTTCCATTCATTTTCACATTATTCATACAAGCATTTTATATACATGTTACAATATCCCCAATTTCAACCTTCTAAAATTCACCAATCCCATTTCATTTTATTTAAAATCTTCAAAATCACGTCATGGAAAAACATATGCATTAACATAATTTACAAAAAATACTATGTTTCATATACCACAAATAATTATTGTATTTTTATTCAAATATTTCTTTTTTGACTGGCACTACCACTTAATTTCTTATCATAATTCATTCTTAAATTTGTTTTTTATCAACTCTTTTTTAAATGAGAAGTCAACACCACACAATAGTCCTTCACCTCTAGAGGCATCAATTTTTCTTAATTCTAAATTTCTCAATATTATAGCATTTTATGCATACTTTATAATATAATTTAATTTAAGAATCATTTTCCTCACACAAGTACATACTAGTTTATCATAATTTCACTTAATTAAATACAATTCTATTTCATGCAATTAATCCTTCATTGGTTGTCTATTGAGTCTTGGGAGCCACATGATTTTCTTCATTATTTCTTCTTAATTTAACACTAAATACAACATAATCTAACCCAATTTGATGAATTTATAGTCTCTTTACATTTTCCCTAAAGTTCTACCATAAATCCTAACATAAAATTCATGATTTCTATCTCTATTGTTATTTGTTTTGTATGAAATTGCTATATTACGTTTAGAACTTCTTATCGAACATTAATCTAATCTTTGAATCCCAACCAGTTCAGAACTTCCCCTTAAATACCCTTGCTGCCGTGACAGGGGTCTTAAATTCTCCTTGAATTCCATCATTTTTCTCTCTTGTTTATGTGTTTAAGGTGTGGTAATGGGTGATTCTCTCAATTTCTCCTTAATTCCTTAATTTTTCTAGTGTTTTCTCTAAGGATTTTTGAAGAAAAAACCAATTCTTCCTCTCCATGTTTTTGTTCCAACTATGCCAACCATGAAGAGAGAGAGAAAGATTATTTTTATATGGCTTTTGTTTACACTTTAGCCCCTCATTTATATAAAATCTTAATTTGCTCCCAAAATTTCTAATATATTTTCTCCCTTTTTATTTAGTGTCTCAACATTTTTTTCCCTAGCCATTAAATTTTAATTCCTTTAATTTTAATTTAACCCATTTTATCTCTATAAGAATTTAATATTTTGAAAGAAAACATTAGCTCAGAATTTATATTCTCCCCTCCTTTAAAGAATTTCTTCCTTGAAATTCAAATTTTCTTATCTGGACTTAAGAATAGCTTTGGATACTTTTTTTTTTTTATCTCTGATTCTTTTATCCAAGTTTCTTATTCAACCTAAGAACTCTTTCACAATATCTTTAACATAAGAATCTCTTTATTTCTCAATTCCTTTTCATTTTAATCTAGAATCTTTATTGGTTTCACCTCCATGGTCAAATTGTAACATTCCAAAATCCGAGGTAAAACACCAAGCACATATCCAATGAAAAGCGTGGTAAATTTTTTTTTATATGTATATATACATTATTCATATTTTTGTCTACTGAAATTTCAGAAAAGTCTCCCCTATATCGGGAAGTCCCAAGTTATTGACATTTAACTTATTTACACTTTTAAAATCTCACATCTCATAACTTAATCACGATCCAATCATCATAGGTCTCAATCCCACATACATCATATTCATCACAACCACAATCTTTATAATATACAAAGAATATCAAATGTCATTATAGATAAATAAATAAAATAAACACGCATGGACGGAACATGATTATATGAATTTTAGAGATAAGTTCATCTAATCAAGTTTAAACATTAGTTATACAAATTAAGTTATACAAATGATTCAATATTACAAAATACAAGGATATACTTCCTAGAACTACATAACAAAAATGAGCAAAAGCTAGAATCTACTTCTGTCGTGCATGTGAGGGTCCTGAAACAAAATATATATTATTGAAACATAAGTATCACAATAAGTATAGTAACACAAATATCCAATAATTGAAATAGGTAGACATGTATTTTTATTCCATCCACTTCTCCCCTTTTGTTTCAATTAGAACTCCTTTTCATTCAAATACTAAAACCGTTTCATCATCCAATTCCAACTTCCATTCACGATTTCATAAAATCAACCACCTCTATTTCCACCTAACACATTGCTGATACCAATTTCATCAGTATCATCATCACCTAGTAGGCGTTGAGGCAAAACAATCCTCTTATTCGGAACCCTAGCATACACTAAATATATGCTAATCGATGCTTGATGATCCCCTTACCCGGGATCCTAACATACACTAAATGCATGCTAGCCAATACATGGTATCCCACACTAAATGTATGCTAGTCCATGTCTCATAAACATCGATGCATGGCGATCCCCTTACCCGGGATCCTAACATATACTAAATGTATGTTAGTCCATGTCTCACAGGCATCGATGCACGGTGATTCCTTTACCTAGGATCCTAACATACATAAAATATATGTTAGTCCATGTCTCATAGACATCGATGCACGGTGATCACCTTACCCGGGATCCTAATATACACTAAATATATGTTAGTCCATGTCTCATAGGCATCGATGCAAGGTGATCCCCTTACCTGGGATCCTAACATACACTAAATATATGTTAGTCATGCCACAAATCACACACACCATATTTTATATGTCAACGATACTTCCATCGCTTGACAATTCATACAAAAGACTATTCACCTTAAACACATATACATTCGGGATTCTATTCGAAATAACAATATCATTACAGAAACTTTCATTCTTTCATATATTATCTAACATTTGATAATTTACATTTCACCTCAATAACATATTAAATCATGAAATTTAACTAAGAAGCATTGGTGCAAATCACCTCCCTGCAGTAGAAGTTCTACTTGTGTTCCCATGTTACTGTTGCTACACTACGCCTGTAATCTCTCCTGTAATTACAGACATATCTCATAAATCATCCTCATTCAAGGATACATTTTATAATAACCATATTAACATCCGATATATGTCTTTCTTTCAATTATTCATTTATTTATCTTTTACTTTTTTCTCAATTCTCCCATTAATAACGTCATTCTTTGTCCGACCATAGTTATCATTACAACTTCCATTTTTTAACATGGCTCGTTTCTCTTGGAAGTTAAGATGTAATAGCACATGTTCCCCATAGGGAAAGGACCTAATTTTTCACCGATAACACGTCTAGATAGTCATTTTTTTTTTACTTTCCGAATCTGCCAGTAGAGGTTGTATTCCAACTTCTCCTTAGATGTTTTACTATATCCAGAGTTCTAGAACTCCATTTCAAGAGAGGTTGGTCTCGTTGGAAAGCTATGACATGGGGCTACAAGTCCTCTGAATAGAGGAGAACCTAGTTTTGTCCTCAAGACACTTAGATTTACTTGTGAACAAAGTAAACCTACTGCCTTATAGGGTCTATCATGAATCAGTCTTGATTAGTGACTCATAATTGAAGTTCTATAGCTCCAAATTGAGTAAGACCAATTTTCTTAGTTAGTAAACATCTAAAACTACAATTTCTATGAAGGAACGCAAGACCAATTTTCTTAGTTAGTAAACATCCAAAACTACAATTTCTATGAAGGAATCTAATCTTAATTCCCTTATCCTTCTACTTGAATTCTCTCCGAAAGTCATTCGTCAACGTTTCCATTCACACACAACATTCACAATTCAACTTTCCCACTTTATCTCAAACCCTAGCCATATCACATACCATATAAGAGTGCTAAAAATACATTTCAAGATCCAATTTACTCTATTTATTTCAATCTCCCCTCTTAACGTCGAAATAGAACATTTTGTTTTTTATCGATTCTACTAACTTTCTGAAATAGAACATTCCTTTCATGCTAATTTCATTCAATTCACATACACATTCACATCTTAAACAACATATTATAATAGATTCAATAAGGAAAAAGAAACACAATTCCCCTATTTTCCCATGTTTCTCTTTATATGGTCGGCCACCCATCACTTAACTATCCATACATTTTCTTTGATAAATCTTCATGATTTCATGCCTCCAATCACATACAACACATGAATTAACTCAATTTTAACAATTAATGCATTTCCCCTAATTCAAGTCTAAGAACCCTAATCTAAAATTCAACATTAAGGCATCAATTCGTAATTGAATTTGAAACAACTTATAGGACCATGTTTAAAACTTTTACTTGGTAAGAATCAAGGTTTTGATCTTCAACCAGTAAAATTTTTTTGACTCTAAAGACAGCCGACCCTCCTTCCTCTCTCCTTGTTCAAATTTTCTTGTTAATCATTTGCCCACAAGTGTTTATTCTACTTATAAACCCTTAATTTTGGATGGTTTTTGAAATTTTGGTGTTTCTCTCTTAATTTGGCAAGAACCCTCTTTTTTAAATTGTTACTGCCGGTTTTGGATGAGTAAAGAAAAGGGGTATTTATACCCCATACTTTCTTTTATTTGCACTTAGGCCCCATTTTCTTTAAGTGTATTATTTTTGCCCCCACAACATTTCATTTTAAAATGAAGCTATACCTTTTTACATTTATTATAATTTCACCCCTACACTTTTGATTTAGTTCATTTTCTTTAATTTAGTCCAACCCTTAATATTTCCAGGTTAAATTTATAATATCTCAAAATATTTCATCTGGAAATTTATTTTAAAAAATTTATGAATTCCCGTTTTATTTAATTCGGCATGTGAATTTCTTCACTTTTATTTTCCATTTATTTAGTTTGCGATTTACACAACATTTATTTCCCAAGGTTTACAAAAATCTTCTTTAACTTCCCATGAAATTTGTGGCAGCACTCTTGAAGGGTCTACATCAATTTTTCATAATAACAAAACATGAAGCACATCATATATCTCAGACAAATATAGGGGCAAAGCTAGCTTATATGCCATAAGTCTTATTCTACTTACCATTTTGAAGGGTATGATTTATCTCGACGGCAATTTTCCTTTCATACCAAACCACAACATATGCTTTTAAATAGCAACCTTCAAATACACCATATCTCTAACATTGAACTCATACGACTTTCTTTTGACATTTACATAACTTTTTTGCCGATCCTAAACAACTTTCATTCTATTTTTTATAATTTTTATATTTTCCTAAGTGATCTGTACTAATTTTGATCCCATCAACTTTCTATCTCCAATTTCTTCCCAGCAAACATGGGTTTGACACTTCCTACCATACAAAGCTTCATCAAAAGTCATCCCTGTGATAAAATGGTAATTGTTATTGTAGATGAATTCAATTAATGACAGATTTTCTTCTCAATTACCCTAAATTCCAGTATATAGGCTCTCAATAGATCTTTTAAAGTTTGAATTGTTCTCTCTAATTGCCCATCGGATTATGGATGAGACATTGTGCTCATATTTACTTTTATCCCTAGATCAAATTAAATACTTGACCATAGTCATGAAGTGAATCTAGGGTCCCTATTAGAAACAATTGATACTGGTATCCTATGTAGTCTCACCACTTCATTCACATACAAGTTGGCCAACTTATCTACCAAATTTGTCATTTTCATGGGTATGAAAAATGTTGACTTTATTAACCTATCTAATATAACCCAAATTGAATCATTATCTTTTCTACTTCTTGGTGAACCTGTTACGAGATCCATATTGATTTCTTCCCATTTCCATTCTAGTAACAACAATGGTTGGAGAGGTCCAATTGGTTTTTTATGCTCCATATTTATTTGCTGGTAAACTCCATATTTGGTCATAAATTCATCAATTCTTTGTTCATGTTTAGCCACCAATAGAATTCCTTTAGGTTCCTATACATCTTAGTACTTCATGGATGTACCACACACCTCGATTCATAGGCTTCTCTTAAAACCTTCTCTTTCAAAGCTTTATTGTCAAACATATACATCTACCCATCACTACCATCCTATCATCCAAGACTTAGAAGGGTGTCTTAACCCCCAGTTCATCTTATCTCTCATTTTTTTCACTTTGATATCTCTTTCTTGAACTTCCAAAACTATATCCTTCAATACAGATCATATTTTTAATTGAGCCAACAATGAACCCTCAAGCCCAACCTCAACCTTAACATCAATCTCTTTCAAGTCTATCAATTCCTTTCCATCATCCTTCTTTATTATCTCTATTACTACCTTATTCTTATGACTGAAGGCATTTGTGACCACATTAGCCTTCCTCGGGTGATAATCTATTACACAATCAAAATCCTTAATTAACTTTATTCACCTTTTTTGTTGTATATTCAACTATTTTTATGTCATTAAATACCTCAAACTCTTATGGTCAATAAATATTTGAACATGAGACCCATACAAGTAATGTCTCCATACACTTAATGTAAACACCACTACAGCTAGCTTTAAATCATGGACAAGATAATTGACTTCATGAACTTTCAGTTGCCTAAATGCATGATAATGACTTTACAATGTTACATTAGAACACAACCAAGCCCTTTTCTGGATGTATCATTATACACCACAAACCTTCGGTTCCTAAAGGAAGTGTCAGCACAATGAAAGTAGTTAACCTTTTCTTCAAACTTTCGTCACACTCTTTCATCCATTCCCATTTGGTTTCCTTTCTAGTCAACCAAGTCAATGGAGTGGCTATAGTACAAAAACCTTTTAATAAGCCTTCTATAATACCCTGCCAACTCTAAAAAACTATAAATTTCCATCATATTTATAGGTTTTCTCTATTTCAATATTGTTTTAACGTCTATAAATATCCCATCTGTAAATATAACATGGCAAAAACCCACCTTTTTAAGCCAAAATTAACATTTATTTAATTTAGCATACAATAGGTGATCTTTTAGTGTTTGTATCACTTGTCTTAAGTGTTGTTCCTGCTCCAAATAGGAGCTAGAATAGACTAAAATGTCAACTATGAACACCACCACAAACTTATCCAAGTAAAGTTGAAAGATTCGATGTATCAAATCTATAAACACCGCCGATATATTTGTTAATCCAAATGGCATTATCAGGAACTCATATGACTATAACAAGTCTTGAAGGCAGTTTTTGATACATCTTGTTGTTTGATCTTTAGTTGGTAGTACCCTGATCTCATATTTATTTTTTAAAATACCCTAACCCTTTTTAATTGATTAAATAAGTCATGTATTGTGGTAACAAATACTTATTCTTCACTGTCACTCTATTCAACTGTCTATAGTCTATATAGAGCCTAAAGGTTCAATCTTTCTTTTTCACAAATAGAAGTAGAGCTCCCCAGAGTGAATTACTAGGGCGTATGAAGCTTTTTTATAGTAATTCTTGCAGCTGAATCTTCAACTCAACCAATTCTGTTTGCGACATCCTATATAGTGCATGAGCTATTGGAGAGATACTAGACAATACATCAATCAAGACTTTTACTTCTCTTTCTAGGGGTAGCCCTAACAATTCCTTCGGAAACATATCTAGAAACTATCTTACAATAGGAAAGTTTTCTATCCTTACCTCGCCCTTTTTAGAATTTATTACATAAGCTAGATGGGCCATACAACCTTTTCTCATAAGCTTACTAACCGTCATGGCTGGAATTACACAATTCGGTATGACATTCCTCTCTCCCCTAAAAGTCACTCATTTCCCATCTAATCCTATTAGAGTCATTATTTTTGTAAAACAATCCATTTAAGCTTTATGATTGCTTAACTAATACATCCCTAGAATTACATCAAAATCATATAATTTTAATGGCATCACATCTACTTTTGCATCATATCCCCTAATAATGATTTTAATTTTCATATACACGTGTTTTATAGTTACTGCATCCCCTAAAGGAGTACTAATTAGAAATTTTTTTTTAAAGCTTTTTCAGTTCATTCTCAATTTTTCTTGCTACAAAAAAAGTGTGTAACACCAAGATATATTAAAACATACATAAACTGATTTTCTAATAACAAAGTACTTGCTACTACTAGATCTATGATAGCCCGTACATCCTCCTGGGTTATATGAAACACCCTGCCTTGGATCTTCTCCCCCCTGACCTCAAAATCGACCATAATTCCCACTAATCCTTGATTGTACTGGCTTGACAGATCTATTCACAGTAACGGACTGTTGGTAGCCCTGTGTCTATCATCCCTATCTTTGAACATACTCAGTCATCTTTGGACAATCTTTCTTAAAATTTCCTTGTCTGCCATAGTAGTAATGTCCATGACCTAAATGGGGATGGTCGCTCCATCTATGACCTTCTTGCCTACATGTCTAGCATCGTCTTAGTAATGCAAAACAATCTCTAGGATGCCTCAACTCACACCTGACATAGTGAGGATAGGTAATGGTTTTATGCTCTGAACTACTCCAACAAAACTATCCTTAACATTTGATTATCCACTAGTTGATCCTCCACCTATACCCTGATAAGACCCAGCAGCTGATATGCTTGGGTTAAATAATTTATTTTCACCCCATGGTTAAATGCTTTATTTTCCAGCACAATTCACCACATTAAAATCCGGGAGTATCCAGCCAGCCCTAATTCTGCCCCTAAAACATCCGATTTCAAATCCTCCCTCTTAATTGCCCAAATCCTACTTTAGCGACCGGAACTGCAGACCTCACTACAATGGGTGGAGGAGACATAGAGAAGATGATCACCATAGGCCTAGTGTGGGGTGCCACCAATGCCTTAATTCGTCGCGGTGCACTTCTCTGGGACCACCTATCCCTAAAATCTTCTTCTTCTTCTTCTTCTTCTTCTTCGTCTTCCCTTTCGTCTCCTCCAAAATTCCACCAGAAACTCCTCTCTTCACTCAAAAGCTGGCTCAGCCTTCTCTTATTTTGGCAATACTCTCTTCCTTTCTTGCTTAATCTCTCTGCCTCTGCTATCTTCTTCGCCATCTTAAGTGACACCCCCATATCTCTGGCTGTCCCAGTCACCAATGCTACAACATTTGCTGCTACAGCTGTGTTTGGAATGCTTTTAGGAGAAGATACCCGAGTCGACTTCGCTTTGCTGGGCACAGGTTCTATCGTCATTGGTGTTTGGCTTTGCTGTGTTACATGATTTTCGATTTATTTGGTGTTCTTACATTAATGTTGTCCTGTTTGAAATATTTCACACTCTACAATTAATATATCAAACTTTATATCATATATTTGGGGTATAATGTTCAAAATCAATCATTACATTGGATGGAAACAATGAAATCTGGAATAGCATGAAACACGGATGCGAAAAACGAAGAACAAAATCAATATGTTTAAAGAAAAATTTATATTGCAGTTGAATGGTGGTGGCAGGAGGAACCGAAGTTTCCGGGATGAATATCCTTGCTCCATTTTAGAACTGTGCCTTAAAACATTCAGGTGGCATTTGTCCATTGAATCTCTTAGTGTCATTGCAGTAGTTGTAGATCATGTAGTTGTCTCTGACCCGCTTCATTTGATCCAATTGGGCATTGCTCAACTTGCTATAGGCGGGGGATGTCCACCAGTTCGCTGGGGTGTTGGCAGCACATTGATTTATGCTAACTGGTCCATTCCACTTGCAAGCCCTTGCCCTAAAATTGCGGTATCTTGCTATGAAGGGTGCCACTGTCCAATCAATCTTAACTCGCCCACCTTGAGTTGCCCAGTTATCAGCATTCCACAAGCTGGAGTAGACCCTCATTCCCTGTTTGTTTGGGTAAGCAATCCCCTCATTTTCATAGTTACGGTATACGCGGATCGGCACATTATCAATGTACCACCTGAATTGCAGTGATAAATATCAAGTTAGGTAAAATTAGGCTTCTGGATTATCTAGGAATTAGATAGCTGGTTTGGTGGATGTAGTGAAGTAAACTGGGAAAATGAAAGTTTAGCAAAAGCTTCAGGAAGACTATTTATGTTATGTTGGAAAAAAAAAGTGCACATATTGGTAATCTACTTGGAGTGCTGTGCGGCTTAATCTGAATGTCGAGTCATGCTGGTTTCTTTTCTTTCCCCGTTTTTTTTTCCTTTTTATATCATCATCATTAATAATTTTGTTTTGTGAATAGTGAATATTTGATCATACTTCTGTAAGTCATTGACAAATAAGGCCAACGTTGTAGAAAAACAGAAATGGTCAGCGAACTTACACAACTTCAGTAGGGTTCCAATGTATAGTGTAATTATGGAAATCTGCAGTTGGGTCAAACCAGGGGCGGAATTGCTGTTCCCTGCTTCCATTTCCTTGAGTGTAGATGTTTGTGTGTATGGTGTATGGCTGTCCAGATGTATTCCCTAAGAACTCGAAGTCTATTTCGTCGTGTCTGTCCCCAGAAGAGGATACCTGCGCAAATTCATCACGGACTTTCATTATTTAGTAATTTTCATTTGTCAATATTCCATTATAAAGTTTTTTGCTTTAAGAACGTCATTTAGATGCTGATCTATATAATTGTTGTTGATCTTAGAGATATTCAAATGAGGTATTAATATGATTGGCCGTAACTAGACCTTCCTATTTAGCTGTTCTTGCCCATGTTTCTTCATGTATCTCTTATAAGTCTCAATTATGAGAGAACAAACGAGTTTTTAAAGCTTGAAACAATGAGCAGTGCTTATGTTGTACAGAGCCATGTATATTGGGTGAAATTATTGCACTTACGTAAAAGGCAGTGACAGTTCCAGCTGAGTTCCCAGATACCAGCTTAATTAACATTTGAATGCTTCCAAATAGGAACGGACGCTTCGATTTAACACCAGAGCCTGAAATCCAAAGATGATAGATTTACACAAAACTGATAATTAATGAGTTCCTCTACGTGATTAATTTACATAAAAAACCAATAATTTGATGGATAGGAAGCAAATCATCACCTGACGTCGGATTCAAGACAAGTTGAAGATTGTCGCCATCGCCTAGTATTGCCGAATTATGGGCACCCCAATAGAAATACATGCTCTTGGAGAATTTGGCATTAACTGAACTTGGATCAAATGCCACTGCAAAGATGAACAGAGCTACCAAGAAAGCTCGTAAACTTGCCATTTCAACCCCAATGCAGAAGTTTCTTCGAGTTTAGAAAATCCTAGGAGTTGAAGTGGGATGCTTTTGTCATCACCCTTCAATAGCTTTATATAGCCTCTAACCTGCGAATGTTCCCTGCTCAGAAAAGTTTCTGTTTGGTGATTTTTTATGTAGTTTCCTTGGTGGTTGACGTTCACATTTTGTATTAGTTCTAAGAAATACTGTCTGGGTGAATGGAAGTCTGTCTAGTTATAAGTTGTGCTCCCCACGAGGTCGATGTGCATTACCTGCAACATGGGCAGCCAGATTGGAAGAATACTCATTTATATTTTTCTTGTGGATTTATTAATAATTGTTTTTTAAAATATTTTTTTACTTATAAATATATTAAAATATATATATTTTTTATTTTTTAAAATTTATTTTCGACATTAGCATATCAAAATGATATAAAAATATTAAAAAAATTAATTTTTTTAAAAAATATTTAATAAACAATCACAAAAATACTATAAGATTAAGCAGTGTTTGAGAGCGTGATTGAAATCGTGTTTCATAAAAAATTAAAATACTTTTTTTTAATTAATTTTTTTATATTTATAGATTATTTTGATGTGCTGATATTAAAAATAATTTTTAAAAAAAATATTATTTTAATATATTTTTAAATAAAAAATAATTTAAATTAACCGTGCAGTAAGAGAACCAACTTGAAAGATTCAATAGTTGCCTGTACAACTATATTTCAGTCTGAAAAGTTTGGACAGATATATAATTTTATTGTCTCTGTGCATGAAGATATACATGCTTTCAAGGATTCTGATGGTGTCAGGAAATGTTGATGAGAGAGTATGTGAAAATGGAGGTCACGTAATGGGTTGACGAACTCAGCAGCTGGGACGCGGTTGCACTAGGACTAGGCAAGCATCGTGCGTGAGCCTAATCAGTGCACACAAGGAGGAGAGCTAGCTAGGTCAGCCTAGCTGTGATGTGCACGTCCACACCCATGAGAAACACGAAATGCTAGTTCTAGCCTTAAGCCCAGCTTCTCTGAGTACAAACCACACATCCACACACAGTCAGTCAAAGTGTATTTAATTAAGTACTTTATTTCGAGTTTGCAATGCCATGATGGGTTCATTTATGGCCGTTCCGTAGCTGGGACATGCTTTAGCATTCGTTGCCTAAGAATCTGAACTTCACAGATTCCTGGAAAGTTAATTTCACGGGAAGCTCCACTAATTTGAGTATCCAGAGCACAGAAAGAATGGTTAGATGGTAAAAACCCTTGCACCTCGAGACTAGGAAAAGGACTTGTAGTCTCTTGCTTTTGAATTTCTGTTCCCGACTGGTTCCTGGTCTCTGATTTACTCAGGTAGCCATATATGTTATGCTTATTGGATCTCCTGTCATTGCTCTGTTTATGTGTGAAAAAACAAGGGTGAAAATTGAAAAATGTAGAAGGGATATACAGCACCATATATATGGTGGGCTTAGAACTCGTTTTATTGGATGGATTTGACTGCGGATATGATACCATTCAGGAAATGAACAAAAAAGAAACTGAAAATGTGAAACGAATAAAAGAATTTTATTTCAAAAGTGAGGTATCAGATTGGTTAGTTCATGCCCCTCTGGTATATATCCTTCATGAAAAACTCTGAACAAAATCAAGTTCATCTACCAGCCCAAAATTAGGACACTTTATAACGGAGGGAGTCAGCTGCAGCTTCACTTGATCTGCACCCAGGATCGAGGAGACACTGGGTACTCCTTGATGAACAACAAAGAGCATGTAATACCCGGGAGGAGCAACCCTACCGCTCGGTGGTGACACGGCTGTGATAGTGTGGATCCCTAGGAATGCATTTTCAGTAATCACATCTTCCAAACCCAAGTCGAGGAGTCTTTGATTCATTGACACCCCATGAGTGGTAAAAGCAGGAGCGTACATTGTTACCTTGATGTCTTTCTTCTATACTTTCAATGCTTTTGATTTGATATAGAGCTTGAACAAGTTATTATAACCAATCTGCTTTGGGGCTTTATCAGTTATAATCACAGGTCTACGACCTATCACTGATGGATCCAAGTATAAGGTGGCAAGAATTTCTCAACCCTTAGTTCAGTGGGGAACATGGCATTATAAACGTAGCCATTGTTCGTGTTGCTACCAGCTACAAGGATTTTACCGTCTGGCAGTACCACAGATGATGAATGGTACATTCTTGGAATCGTAGAGGCTGTTAGTTCCCTAAACCTGCTGCCTAGCTTGGCTTTGGGATGATATATTGCTGGGCCCAAATTTGCTTCTCTGGCAAAACCCCATCCTGAGCATCCTATCTGGGCACCACTGAGCAGGAGGACATCCCCTGTGGGAAGGATCATCATGTCACCCATGACGCGGGGTGATGGCATGACTTCTCTCTTCCAGGCAGGCTTTTTATCTCTAATTCTGATTCTTCCACAGTCTTCGAGTGCAGTGTAGAATATATCTTTGCTAGCTTGGGTATATGCATCTCTGTGTCCGGAGCCTCCACAAACTAAGACTTCAGCCGGGATGACACGATTATTCTTTGAGTGTAGTTTTATTGGGAGCAGCACAGACATCCCGGTGGCAGGGTAGTTGCGGTGGCCACCTGGAAGGGCTGGGAACTCACGGACAACCTTGTTGGACTTGGGATTGAGCAGGACGGCACGATCATTGGCAAAGATGAAGAGGTTGCCATCGGTTGAGAGGTGGACAAAAGGATACAAATTGTTCTCATCCTTATCACTGGTTTTCTTTAGGAAGTCAAAAGAAGTAGGACTTGGCATTGGAGCGTCCTTCTCGTGGAATGTACACATAGCTGAAAGCGTCGCGACCACCAACCACGATGAATCCACCATCAGGTAGTTCCGCTTGTGTCGAGTACCTTAATTGACAAGGAGCAAAAAGTACAGTGTCAGCTTGTTGTAGCTTATAAACTATGCTTACAAGAACAGAAGAATCTAAAATGATTGTTCATCATGAGAAGAAAAATAGAGTAAATATATCTATATATATACCATCTACGATCAGCAAGTGCAATTGGGAATTCTCTCCAATTACACCCTTTACATGTCTCCAGATATCTAACAGTCTTGGCACCTCCCTGGAAACCGCCAGTGCCCACCAGGTTTCCATCAATGGAAAGACCTCCTGATGAACACCATGTATCTGTGTGAAGCTGTCATGAAAAAGGAATAATCTCAAACTGTTAGCTGGCTAGCTAGGAAAGAGACCGATCGATTGATCTAGCAAATTAAATTGAGAGGTTTAATCCAAAAACATGAAAGAATCCAAGAACATGAAAGATAGAATTAATTGCTTAGGTAGAATCTAGATAATTACACACGCACACACACAGACGCAAGCATTAATCGGTTAATCAGAATGAATACCTGTAGAGGTGTTATCGCCGTGGTGGCAATGTCAAACAGAACTGAATGACAAAAGCAATCCTTTTCACCTGTAGTTTTGTTAAGAAGACGGCAATGGCCAGCAGGCAACCGGATTTCTGATTTCTTCCAAATAGTAGCGTCATACATTAAGACCTTGTCAACTTTTGGAAGCAAGATTGCATGCATGGCTGATACTCCAGAATTCACAGAAACCAACTCCCATGACCCTTTAGGCTCATTAGGTAGACCAAAAAAACTAGGATGAGAAGGGCTAGCGGATTTTGGCAGTGGCTGGGTCCCGAAATCGTTATCGATCTTTTTCCTCAAGTAATCTTGAGCATCTCCAAAAGGGTTATTAAACAGCTCATGCGGGCCTAATATCTTCTTCTTGTTGAAGAATTCGTAGTCATCTGGCCTCAGATAATATCCCCTCCTCCTTAAATTGATTGTATTGTCCATCTTTTCCCTTCTTAGTCTAGGGGGTTTACCCATGGAATAATCAATCTCTTTTCTTTTTCCACTGTCTGGTTGGCCTTGCTACCTCTTAACAAATACACGCTTCCAGAGCCTGAGTTGTCGTGGTTAGATCCCTCATCATCCTGAATTGATGGGCTATCAATCCTATTTCAGTTCCTACCTTAAACCATCCTAAAATCTCTTTACCATGTGTTGCTCTATATGCACATGATCCGGGGCAAACATAGATAGGTCATGAAACCTCCTTTTATATTCAAGCACCGGTATGTCACCATGTTTTAATATTAAAAATTCATGTTCCTTTATTTTACAGTGATATCTTGAGTATAATTGATTTTCAAACTCGACTCTAAAATCACCCAGTGTCCATAAACATGTGGCCCTCCTTGATTGTACGGTCTCCCCATGACTATGCCTTATTAAGCAGAAACCGAGTGGCACAATCCATCATCAACTAATCTAGCATTTTTATCTAAATCAAAGTCTTCTCTATCTTTCTAATCCACTTACCAATAATTTTTACTTCTTGATCCCCTAGGAAAGGATCACATCCCATCTCTCTCTTGCTCCTTACAATCTGCACCAAGATAACTACATTGTCTGTAGGTTCTGTGATCACTAGAGCTAATGGAACTGCTAAGGCTACTAGGGTTGTAGGGGTATGGGCATTACCTATATTTTCCATCACTTCCCTCACTATCTATGCAATAAAAACAGGATAAGCATACATAGTAGGGGCTCCCGTAGGTACCATTAGTGAAGGGGCATCAACCTGTCACTATCGACTAACCTTTTCTAGCTGTGATACTCCAGCCCATCTGGAAGTGGTATCATATAGGAGTTCAACTAACTCATCTCGTATCCTCTGAGTGGATGTTGATGGCACATGAGAGATAATATTAGTTAATACATCTCGATCCCTCCTCCTCGCTGAAGAGGGGTTTATTCTTGTGTCATGTCTCATTCAAACTATTCTGCAACAATTCAACGTATATCAATCTTCATGATAGTTCCTAAACCCATGCTAGAGCTCTAATACCAACTGTAACATCTTTCAAAATACATGCAATCATACTTAATTTTTCATAATTATTACAATTTTAAGAGTAATTTTTTTCCCTTGCTATTAAATTTTAATTTAATCCATTTTATTTCTAGGTTAAAGATTTAATATTTCAATAAATATTTACTCTGGAGTTTATATTTGTTGACCAAAACCATGTCTTTTTTATCAAAAACACATTGTTCTAGTCAAAACAACACTAAAACATACTGTTTCATTTCAATGAAATGGCGTTGTTTTGGCGTTTAGGGTTAGTTTAGGTTTAAAAATCTCCTCTTTCAATTTCAGCCCTCAATCTTCTGATTTATTCAATTAAATCCTCAATTAATTTTTTATTCTAAGAATCAATTTAATTTCACCCCTGTCAAATCTCAAAATGACCATGAGTTTAACACCTTTTTAATTTGGTTCCCAATCTTGGATATTTTTTATTTTGTCCTTATTAACCTTCAAAAATCTAATTTCTTCAATTCCATATTTGATTTCATCCAATTAGGTCCACAAATTCACACGCCTTTTACAAAAAGGTCCTTAGAGAACTTCTTCAATTTGGCTCTTAATTGACCCTCAGACTTTAATTTTCTTGTAATTTTATCCCTGATTTCACCTAATTGAGTTTGGAAAAAATTAAAATTGATCTTCTAAAATTCTAATCTTTAATTAAGCTCAAAGTTTCCAAACTTAATCTTTCACCAATTAAGTCCCTAATAAAATTAATTTGACCCATTAAAGCCTAATTAAGTCCTTGCACTTAATTAATTCTTTTAATTTGACCCAAATTAATTATAAAACTTAATTAAAACTTCAATTGGGCCCATGATTAAATAAAATTGGCCTATTAAAAGCCTGATTAAGTTCTCAGATTTAATTTTTATACAAATTCATCCGATAATCATTTAATTTAACCTTGAATTTGCATTGTCTTTCAATCTAGAGTACAATGAGGTATAATAAGGCTTCCAATTTTATTCAAAATTTCAGCTTAATTCCTCCATACATTTGAAACCCTTCTTAACTTGTTCTTGTCAAGTTGTCAAAAAAAAAAGATAAATTTAAAAAAAACTCGAAATTGAGTTATGACAATCATGTTTTTGTAAAAATAGCTAATTAGTCATGACCGATGTTATTGTAAAATTTGATCAATGTCTTTTTTAAAGATTTTGATCAATGGTCAAAAGTTTGATCATTCATTTAATAGTAAAATCAAATAAAAGGGTAACATTTGCTAAAAAAATAATTATTCATGAATTCAATTGATGAATGTCCTGCAATCTTATATATAATGCAAGACAAAATGTCAAGAAGAAGGAGGAGGAGAAGGAGGTGTGATCGGATTCTCAGCTTGATTGAGAAGGGTAGATACGGTGGATGATATTTATGGAAACATGCCACTTGAGGTAATTTGCTGGGACAAATCTGTGCTTCATATTGCAACAACACACTCACCAAATAACAAGTTTTTTAAAAAGGTACAATCCTCATCTTGACACGTGTCATTGAATGAATTCATCGTTCACAAGATTGATGGACACGTGTCCAATTGAAGACTTCTATGCCTCCACGTGTGACTTAGCTTGGTATGGAATGATTGGGGTTTTATATCCTGTGTTACTCTTCTTTTTTCTTTTTTCTTTTTTCTTTTTTTTTCTTTTGTTACTCGGACCTAGCCTCAGCCCTTTGTGCCTCGAACTTGTCCAGATGAAAGCACCCAGACACTGCTCGATCTCTTGACTCCCAGAATCCATCCTGATCATTAACAAAATACTAAAATGTATACCTAAGTAGCTGTAATTATTTTTATAAATGGAATATTATTTTTTTTTTTAATTTAAACATTCAACAACTCAATTTTTTATTTTTTTTAGTTTTATCTTTCAATATTAGATTCCTTTGAAAATTATGTTTGATAACGTTTGTAATTTTCTTTGTGTTGGGATATACCGATTTTATAAATTTAATTTTTATTCCTTAATTTCAACTTTTTTAACATTATATTCGTTGGAAGTAAGACTTTATAATTTTTTTTATTTTTTTCTATGTATTTATCTTCATCTCATGACTAGTCAGTTTAATAAGTTAACTCAGGTTGATTTATTTTTTTTGTTTTTTCTAAATAATTTTTTTATTTCATTCTTTAACATTGAGTTAATTAGAAATTGATCTTCATATTTTTTTTCTATATGATTATTTCGATCTCATGACCCAGATCACAAGTTTGGCAGGTTGACTCGGGTTGACGTAATTTATTTTTTTAGTCTTTTGTTTTAACTTGAATGTTTTTTAATTAAGCATTGCAATTGTTTTCAATTTGATTTTTACGGGGTTATCCCGATCTCATGACCCGGGTCTCGAGTTTAGTAGGTTTACTCAGGTTAACTCGATTAATTTTTTAGTCATTTTTTAATTGAATATATATTTTTTTCAATTTCACCCCCAGCAACTCAATCTTATTTTTTAGTATTTTTTATTTCATCTTTTATTATTAGGTTGTTTAAGAATTGAGTTTCATAATTTATTTTATTTGCTTTCTATGGAGTTATTTTGGTCTCATTGAATCTTTTTCTCGATTTTAACCTTTAACATTAGATCTATTAGAAATGGGGTTTCGTGATTCTTTTTATTTGCTTTTCATGAAATTATCATGGTTTCATGACTCAGATTGCGTGTTTAGCAAGTCAGCCTGGTTGACTTGAATTGCTTTTTTATTCTTTTTATAATTGAATTTTTATTCAATTTCATCTTTCATTGGTTAGAAATTGGACTTCATAATTTTTTTCGATTTGCTTTTAATGGAGTTATCTTAATCTCATGATCCGGATTACAAGTTTGACAAGTTAACTTAGGTAGTTTTTTTTTATTCCTTTTTTAATTTAGTATTATTATTTTTTTTCAACATTGGATTGATTAGGAATTGGTCTTCTTTTAACTTGCTTTCTACAGGGTTATCACGGTCTCTTGAACCGAGTCATAGAATTGACAAATTAACCTTTGTTGATCTAATATGTCAATATATCAATATTTTAAAAAGATATCATTCAAGATACATTATATTTTGAATTTATAATCATTTAAAAAAACATATTAACAATGCTTGGATATTTTTGCATGCTAAAAAAAAATTAATATGACTCGCAATGCAGTGCACGCCAATAATTTAGTTATCTATACCCGATCTTGACTTTTGGGGCATTTGGATTTCATGAGTGTTTAAAAGTGTGGTTGCGATTGCTTTTCAAAGTGTTTTTTATTTGGAAATAAATTAAAATAATTATTTTAATTATTTTTGAAATCAGCATATCAAAATGATCTAAAAACACCAAAAAAATATTAATTTAAAGTAAAAAAATAATAAAAATTTAATTTTTTTAAAAAACACTTTTGACACTAAAAAACAAATAGGCTAACCTGACATATGATGTCAAGGACCTAACTTACCTGGCTATAACCTTGGCGCATCGATTTTAACCCATTCTGACCCTAATGAACTAGACCATACCAATCCCTAAACTTGGCATCCTAGATTGGACTAATGGTGCTCTAAACTCTAACTCTACCAGATATTCAGTATATATTGCGTTGTCATTCTAGCCCGAAGATGTATTGGATCCACTCTTAATGTTTTATATGAAACTTATACTTTGTTTTTTAAATAAATTTAAATTATTGAATAATTTTAAAAACAATTATTGACTACTTGGGGTTATCCTAATCTCGTGATCCGGGTTACAGGTTTGACAGGTTAACTTAGGTAGTTTTTTTATTTTTTTTAATTTAACATTATTATTATTTATTTTGTCTTTCAACATTAGGTTGATTAGAAATTGGTTTTTATAGTTTATTTTGACTTGCTTCCTATAAGGTTATCACGGTCTCATGAACCGAGTCGTAAACTTGATAGATTAATCCATGTCGATCCAATATGTCGCTGTATTACTATTTTAAAAAGATATCATTCAATATATATTATATTTTAAGTTTATGATTATTTAAAAATATATATATTAACAATACTTGGATATTTTTATATGCTAAAAAAAATTAATATGACTTGCAACATAGTGCACACAAATAATCTAGTTATTACTTGTACCCGATCTTGACTCTTGAGGCCTTTGGATTTCATCTTGACATTTAATATCAAGGACCTAACTTACCTGATTTTAATCTTGGTGCATCGATTTTAACTTATTTTGACCATAATAAATTAGACCAGACCAGACCAGACCCTAAACTTGGCATCCTACACTGGACGAATGGTGCTCTAAACTTTAACTTGATCAAATATTTAATATGTATTGTGCTGTCATTCTAGCTCGAAGATATATTGGATCTACTCTGGATGTTTTACATGAAAGAAGCTAAATTTAAATTATTGAATAATTTTAAAAACAATTATTGACTACTATTTTTTTATCAAGTTCTTAACGACATAGTGATTCATTATGCAATGCTTTTGCTTGAGAAGATTTGTGACGTGATTAGTCTTCATAATTTGTAATTATCAATTCATGGTTAGAAAAATTACAAGTGGAAGGCACAAACCCGTTATCTCTATCAACATAACAGTCGACCAAACTATCTATTTTGTAGCAGTATTTTTAACCAAGTGTGATTGGCAAGGTAGTGTTTTTGTTTTTATAAAAAAATTTATTCTTAATCATAAGTATATTAAAATAATATTTAAAATGATGTCCAATATATCAAAACTATTAAAAAATATTAATTTCATATTTTAAAAAATAAAACAATTCAAAAAAATAGATTAAAAAAAAAGTGTTGACTCCCGCTTCATAGCATAGTTATTAGAACTGACCCGAAAAATTAACTCAAGACTCAGGATCTTAACCGGATATGTTTCATTCAAAATCAGGATAGCAATTAGCTCGAAGAAAACCATTAGACCTCCCAAATCAACCTGGAATCTGGGTGACCTGGCAAAATCATGTAAAGGTTTTTTAAAAAAAATATATGTTTTTTTTTCTCCTAGCTAAAGATTTTTTTTCATATTTTTAAGTTGATTATTAACCCATTTCAAAGTTTACTATATAAATACTAGAAGAATGTTTTATTTTTTTCAATTTGAGATTTGAAACCCTTTAGTATATATTTTCTATATTCACAATAAAAAAAGTTATGTTTTTTCAATGTAAAATAAATTATTTTTTAATTTAAATACTTCAACTTAAAAGATAAAATAATATCTTTTCAATGTGAAATAAAAAAATCTTTTAAAATCTATTATATATATATATATATATATAAAAACTTATATTAATATGAATTATTTTTTTATTTTTTTATATGAAATATTAAAATTTTTATTATTTTTTTAATTTTTTTTCTAATTGATCCAAATTAACCGAAATTAACTCATATAACCCAGGATATATCCCTTACCCGGGTCAACTCCGGACAGTTTGGATAACTATGCCTCACAATTCATGCCCCTTTCTACAACTTTTCCGTGTCTTTTCCGTGTGGGTCACAAAAACCAACCCCCAACAATCCCAAATCAACTTAAACACCCTCTCCTCTACTCGTACTCCAATCCGAGAAGTCTAGATTCTCACGCTTATAAAATTAACAAATAAATAAACCCCACTTTCCTAGCTCCCATTGTAGAATTTTCCTTCTACTAGGACTACCTACTCTGTTCATCTTCTGAAACTCCAATTCTAGTGAGGTTTCTTCTCCTTACAAGTTTCCTTTGCTTCTTGCAGTCTTTGTTCTCCAAAACATGTCATCTAAACTAACCTCACAAGGTGTGGTATTAGCCACAGTCATGGCAGTTTCAAGTACGGTGGTCTTTCTTGCCTTTTCCAAGCAAAAAACGTTGCCCCATCAAGTACTCTCTGAGAGTCCAGATTCCGAATCTCCGACTCCAAGTCAAGACTTACGTTCTTGCTTAAGTTCAGGTACATGCATGGGTTTCCTTCTTTCCCCTCACTCTATTTTTTCTTGATAATTGATACTTTCTTGGAAAATTGATACTTTTATGATATTAATCAATCTTCTGGGTGGTATTTGAGTGGCTCGTTCTCTGTTTTGGTGTGTAGAGGGAAAGAGAAAGAAGAAGAGAGTGCAATTTGCAGAGAATGTGAAGAATACAAAAGGGAATGGTGATGAGTACAGAAGGGAGAGGCAGAATCCCTGGCTTGCAAGGCGAGAGAGAGAGGTTTCGAATACAAGAATGAGCAGAGTTTGCAGAAACGAAATCCAGGGAAATCATGGAATGCCAGAAAATAGGGTTGCTTTGTACAGTGGAATTCTCGTGGACCGTGTACACAAAATGGAATGTTCATATTTATTTCAGTAAATTCCTGGTAATTTTTACCTCAACTTTTCCTCTAGAAAATGTGTATATATGAAGGGAGGCTCTGTTATTTTAATGCATCAGAGCCTTTTCATATTATGGATTTTTAAGTCGAATTATTGTACAGAAGTTTATGAAGTTCCTGGATTTTTCAATTTTATTAATTTTCTTTTTTAAATATATTGGACCGCTGATACTTTTTTTTGAACAGCTAAAAAATGACTATTAATTTTAAAAACATTTTATTATTGATGAATATATATTATAGAATAAAGAAAAAGTCAAACTTCAACCTATGTTTAAAAGGTTTTTTTTTTTTTTTTCCATCCATAGATTAACAGGTCTTGAGCAACATAGATAGGTCATCTTCTTGCATTATTCTAACTGGAAGAAAAAATTTACTTGGAGCCTTCAAGCCTTCACCGAGAAGGAAGGGCTTATTCTATTCAGAACGGTATCTATCTAAAGGTCAATATCTGTGAGAAGCTTCATCTACGAGAAGGTGAGGTCGTCTTTCGCCGCCATACGGTTCCTTTTCAAGCTAGGTTAAAGAGCAATCCAGCAACCATCAGTGCCGGAATTTCTGAGCTGCTACTTAGGCTTTGTCACATGTCTTTAATAATAATAATAATAGGTTAGAGTAACGTTTATTGTTTTGACTTGAATCAAGGGAGGGAAATTATAAAATTGAAAGCTTGATTATAGGGTCAGTTGTCGTTGATTATAGGGAATTAGGAAAAAGAAAAAAACCCTTGGAAGCCTCAGCAATGACCCCACCGGAGCTGCTTTCTTTGTTGTTGAGGATGATGGTGGTGGAGCTGCCAAATTTACTGCCGTGATTGTGTCAGTCACTCAAACGAATATGGATTTTGTCCCCATTATTAAGAGAGAGCTAATTATGAGGTGACTGGTAGAAAACAGTGCTAAATGTGCCAATCTTATTTCGGCTACTGCCTGGCTTGACGGTGGTCTCCACCAGACGTGCTCTTTCTATCAAACACGAGGATTTAAGTTGTAAAACTACTCCTCCCTCCTTGTTGTCAATTATTCAAGTGTAAATGCATAATTATTTAAGATTAAATCCACATCCTTCGTCTAACTACAAACATATCATTTAGCCATGAGAATTCTGTTCTCACAATTTAAGTAGTTGAGATTTGACTCCGTGGACAAGAATGCTGACAAGAGAACCTTTGGCAAGATACGATACAAATCAAAGCAAAATTAAAATGCTTCACAGTTGATGTGATGGCGTGACTCCTCAAGTTAGATTTTATATCATTCTTTTAAAATTATAGATTCCAGTTTTATAAATTTTAGAATAACTAGAAGTTTTAATAATTATTAATTTTATAATTTATAGAATTAATTGAAACATACACAACCTAATTTGAACACAAATATTAATAAAAAAAAATTACGTGTATTTCATGCCTGAACTAGAAGGGAACCTTTGGGAGAACCAAGACCGCCGGCTAATTTCACCACCCTTCTAGACAATTCACATTTCCATCTCTTTCAATTTCATTTTTTATATATTTTTTTGTCATTTTCGAAAAATACTTTGAAATGTGTGGATCTACGTTTCCCTCACTCAAAATAAATTAAGTGGCTTGACACGTGTCGTCTAGAAGAACTATTTTTAATCATGAAGCAATGTATCTACACGAAAAGTTAAATGGGGTTGAGTTATAGCTATCTTTTCATTGCTCACTGAAATATAGGTTATTATGGATTGAAATATTATAATAATATGGTTATTTTTACTAAAAATAAATTAGTATATATGGGTGAAATTGTCTTTTCTATAGAATCTATTTAGCATTAAAAGAATAATTGAGAACAAAATAATTTGTTCAAGTTTTTTGAGGTCTAATACTGGGATATGGCATGGTTGTCAGATACCTGACAAAGGGTTAGGCATGTTTGCAGACCCTATGCGCTCAGGTCTGGCATCATACATGGTTGTTGTTATTAAATTTGAAAAAAAAATTATTACTATTTAAGAAAAATCATAAATTTGATTTGAAGTATAAAATTAAAAACCTATAAGAACTTGAGTCAAGTATGTTTAATATTATTATTAGTATTATAAATATTATTATTAATATAATTATTAATAAATTTAAAAAATAAATATTATTATTATTGAAAAAAATCATAAATTTGATTTGAAGGATAAAATTAAAAACCTATAAGAACTTGGGTCAAATATGTTTAATATTATTATTAATATTATAAATACTATTATAAATATAATTATTAATAAATTTGAAAAAAAAATATTATTTCTATTGAAGAAAAACCATAAATTTGTTTTCAAAGAATTAAAAACTATAATAACTTGAGTTAGACAAGTTTAATATTATTATTATTATTATTAGGGGAGCCAGACTCTAGAAACTGGGTCTAACAGATTCAATTTGAAGGGTAAAATTAAAAATTATTGTTGTTATTGTTATTGTTGTTAGAATTATAATTTGAAGGGTAAAATTAAAAATTGTTGTTGTTATTGTTATTGTTGTTAGAATTATTCTTATTGTTAATATTACTATTACTATTACTATTACTATTACTATTAGGAAAGCCAGACCCAAGTCCCTAATAATAATAAAAATAATAATATTTATAATATTAATAATAATATTAAAGTTATTCGACCCAAGTTCTTATAGTTTTTAATATTTTCAAATCAAATTTATGGGTTTTCTTCAATAGTAATAATTTGTGTTCAAATTTATTAACAACAACAACAACAACAACAACAACAATAATAAGAATAATCATAATAATATCAATAATAATAATTTTTTATTTTTTATTTTTTATTTTACCCTTCAAATCAAATCTATAGATTTTGTTCAATAGTAAAAAAAAATTTTAAACAATTATTAATAATTATATTAATAATATTAATAATAAAAATATTATAATATTTATAATATTAATAATCTTATTAAACATGCTTAACCCAAGTTCTTATAATTTTTAATTTTACCATTCAAATCAAATCTATGATTTCTCTTCAATAGTAATAATATCCAAATTTAACAATAACAACAACAACAACAACCACCATGTGTGATGTTAGACCCAAGTGCAGGTCTAGCAGTCCCAATCGAGTGGGTAGCAGACCCAGGCACCCGGGTATGTAAACCCAGGCGTGTAGATCTAGCCCTAGTGCCTACGGTCTTGGAGTCATGCCTGACCCTAATGCTAGGTGTCTGGCAGTCATGCCATTCCCCAGCGCCAACCCAAGTTACTTGGGTCTAGAAGGTGATGTCATACTCAAGAAACTTGAGTCTAGCTCGCTAGACCCCAGGAACTTGGGTGTGACATGACTGAACCCTAGGAGCTAGGGTCTGACAGGGGCGCTAGATCCAGGTTACTTGAGCCTGGAAGAGGATGTCATACCCAATGAACATGAGTCTTATTATTACTGTTGTTGTTGTTGTTGTTGTTGTTGTTAAAATGCATGAGGGCATTAATCCATACATAATGTACCTATGTATGAATAATAAGTAAAAATGCATGCTAAGCATGCTAAAATTAAATGTACTGAAACAAACAATCAAATAAACAAAGTTTAGTCCAACTAGACTAGGCGAACCTCAATGGATTCGTCATCCTATCACGGGGCGTCGAGCGATGACAACGTCTGCCTCCTGAGAATGTGTGGAAAGGAAAAGGGTTTTGAGTTTAATAATAAAATTATGATTATAAATTTTAGGAGTTGCCACTTAGTATTATGGTTACTAGGAAACATATGGTCTGTGAGAGCCCGGATAAGGGACTGCTTGTGCAAGGGAAAAACATATCATTCTTAGTACACCCTACTTAAGGTAAGCTGCATTATTGTTTGATTGTTATTCTAAGTCATGTTCATGTTTTTTGGTCTTATCTAAGGTTCAAGGCAGATCTTTCTTCGTGAAGAAGTTTTTACCTTATAAGGTTAAATCCTAACTATTTTAAAGGCTAAATTTTAGCATCGCATTTATTTTTTTGTATCTTCAATACCTGAGAGTGGTATTGACTCTCAGGCCTGGATGACACTGACTCAGCCATCTAGGATGGGCCGATTGGCGGCCCAATAAACCCTTCTTCTCTTTTTTGGGTCTGGCCTGGACCCAGCCTAGCCATCTAGGTTGGCCCGAAACGGGTCTAGCCCAACGTGACTTAGTCAGTGTCATTGTCCCTACCTAGTGACTAAGTTGCATTGTAAACCATAAAATGTGAATTATAATTCATATTCTGCATGTTTACATGCAAAAGA
>Ga0325405_1000897_pt1 | contig 29487 bp, 9 predicted proteins | sample PopdelMetagenome_21_FD_205663 | JGI IMG/M metagenome (GOLD analysis project Ga0325405, IMG submission 205663) | Populus deltoides microbial communities from Bellville, Georgia, United States - Xylem-Control-R2 | ecosystem: Host-associated > Plants > Phyllosphere > Stem > Wood/Secondary xylem... | reverse complement strand
ATAATTGTTGTCATCTAACTTGATTCCAATCGGTGTAGCAGGTTCATGGCTGGCAAGTTGTGTCATCCCTGCTGTCAGATCTGCAAGTATTGAGTTCTCCCCTTCATAAGTTTTCACCCCAGCAGAAGGGGTTTCCATTATTTTTAAAAAAAAAAAAAAAAAAAAAAAAAAAAAAAAAAATTCTATGGCCCTAGAATCTCTGCTCTGATACCATGTTGCACTGAGAAAAAATATATTTGATTGTTATTTCAGTACATCAAGTAAGAGCAGAAGAGGCTCTTATATATATAGCCTATACAGAGACTAATTAGGAAAAACTCATTACACTAGTCTAGGAAATAATCATGGACGATTTACAATCAAGTAAGGCTAATTAGGAAACTAAATATTCTATGATTCCTATTCTGTGATTTCCATATTTATTCTTCACGTTAACATGAGATACGTGTTTGGTATTGTGATGTAAGATGTTTTTTAAAGTAAATTTTGCTTGAAAATACATTAAAATAATAATTATTTTTATTTTTGACATTATTATATTAAAACCATTAAAAACACTAAAAAACATAAATTTAATGTTTTTTCAATAAAAACATACTTTTAAGAAACACCCGAAAATAAAAGCAAGTGTACTTTTAAATAGATGCTTAAGCTCAATATTAAGATTTGAAAATCTATGAGTTTGGACGTTTGATATGATATACTAAATTAAAGTGTGAAAATGACCTTCCCAACAAAATAATATAGCCCTAATCTTTTCTTTGGACCCCTTATCTTTGACTAAAAATCTTTAAGCTTACAATGGGGCGGAGCCAACACATTAAAAAGTCCAGAGTTTATATTATATGGTCTATCACCTAACTAGTCATTCACGCCACAGCCATTGAATAAGAATAATTAACACATTTCTTCTTCTTTTTCTCTCTCTTTTTAATTGTAAGAATGTGTAGACAGGTCAATGTCGAAGCAAAGCAAAAGGAACACACAATGTGGTTTGTTCCAGCAAATCACCAACTAAAACAAGTTTTCATGAACATATTGTGCCTTGCCAATCAGTTTTTCAGCTCTATGCTTCCTCATTTTCACACACAAATCAAGCATGGCTTCTAACTACGAAAAGCTTGAGGCTTATCTAAGTTCGTGGTCTGCAAATCTGTCTCGTGATGATGAACATTTTAGAGCTCCATCAGCTTTCACTATTTTTACTATGAATTATGAAAAAAAAAATTGATGGAGTTGGAGTGGCTTGTTTCTTACAACTTATCCAGCAAGAAAATGATGTGTCCTGAAGGCATCGAGCATGGAAATGAACCTTGGCCTAAAGAATGATATGGTTATCATTAGGTTCTTATTTGAAGGAGACAGCTTACCAAAATGTTAATGGCTGAAAAGAGTTCCATAAGAGAGTCAATTAGAGCACGAGATTCTAATTAATACAGCAAGATCAAGTTTTAATTTGTTCAGAAGTCTTGTGTTCATTCTACAGTAGCTTACAGGTTGCATGACTTCGTTTAAGTGTGTGCGACTTGGTTTAATGTCGTGGCGAATGTTTTTTCATAAGTGTTTTTTAATTAAAAATATATTAAAATAGTATTTTTTTTATAATTTTTTTTATCAACTTGTCAAAACTATAAAAAAAATACTTCAAAAATTAATTCAATATTTTCCAACCAAAAATTTATTTAAAAAAATTTTAAATATGTATTTATTTACGAGGAGCATTGTGCGGTGCATCAAATAAAAAACATGAAATACAAGACAAATCGCGGTGCACCTCGTAAACAAACAAACACCAATACTAGTGTCTAATTAAATCATCAAAGAGGTAGTCAAATATGCAAATGCAAACAAGCAATTTTCAATGAGCAGGGAGTCGAAAAGAATCCGAACTTCTATATCGAATGCACTAAACTACAATCAACATGCTGCTGCACATCTTAATTGATCGAGGATGGCGAGGCAAATGTTCTTCAATTGAGCTCCAATCCAAAATCAAGGACAAACAGTGGACAAGCCAAGATCTTCTAGGAGTGGAATGAAATTGGACTCCACCTTGTATGGGAAGATCCATCTTGGTGGGCCATGGTTCACAGAAACAAGGTGACTGGACCCCACCCATAAGAAAATTATGAATCATTAATGGTAAAAAGTAAAAAAAGTAAGCACTTCTCTTTTGTAGCAGTGGAAATCTTAGAAGCAACTCAAAAATGCAAACGGTCATGATGACTTCTTCTTGAAGTCCCAAGAGGAAACCTGTGAATTCACAGTGATCAAAGCGATGGGTTCCTCAAGGAAATAGCTTTTAAGACAATTGAGGTAGGGTACAGCTGTGAAGTCACTAGGGGTCCGTGACAGACAATGCTCCAAAGTCCAAGCATTTATCATCCCAACGAGAGTGTGCACCAGTGAGGCGAAGGAATCTGCTAATCTGGCTGTGGCCTGCAAACTCCAGCCCATATTAGTAAGGAAGCCCTTAAATCCATAGCCATTTCAAAACCCAATTTCTGGCTTGAATTTGAAGCTAGGAAGGAAACTGGAAACCACGCTTCAGGACATAGGAACTAGGCAAGAGTGCCTGCTTACCAGTTCTCGCTTGCTAACTCGGCCTTGATGGGCTTGTTAAGCCAGGACTATTGTAGAAAACTCTCGTACTCAAATATGATATGTTTAATGCTCGCATTATTTGTTGAGTTTCCCTCCCTGATGCCAAGCAGATTCCTCTTTGCGTACTCCTTCAGAAGTTAATTTGTTTCTTCAGTTTCAAATGAGAAGGAAGATGCTAGGGGATGAGGATACCATTAGCTTCTAAAGCACTGTTTTAAAACCTAACCTAATTTGGTAGGATATTCCATGACTTGGGACTTTAAAAAAGCTGGATTTCAACAAAAAAAATAAAAAAATAATTAACTATTAATAAACCCCCGTAAAAAACCTAGATTGACCTACAACCAAGTTAACCTAGAAAAAACTAGTCAAAACCCAGTCCAACCAGTTCACTTTTTTCCTTCTTTTTATTTTTTCTTTCAAAGGGAAGACCTCAGAAATTTACTGCAGAAATGCTGTGCTCAGTCATGGAAACCACTAAGAAGTCATCATTCCTTTAGAAAATAAAACTGACACAAAATGATATCGAAGCTTTCAGGAAGCTTTGAATCCGAAACATTAAAGGCTAAAGGCCAAGGCCTATAATTTACAGCATGAAAAATATTCTTGCAAGTTATACTGGGACATGTAATGGGGTGGGTCTAAAATGCCTTCGTTTTGGGCTAGTGCCGATCTAGGCCACCGGATTTGCTTACAAAATCAGAAACGGTGGCGTAGGGTGCACAAGACAATCAGGCACTGTGCCTGTGCCAAAATACAAGCACTGTAGCAACCCCTATAGTTTGGACCCAAGAATTTTTGTGCAGTGTTGGTAAGAGAACCTGTAAGGCAAGGAATGGAACAAGTTTGGCACGGAAAGCTACCCCGTTCTGCAAGTCCAAGTCCCAAATTCATAGGAAAGAATAGCTATCAGTTGATGCGAATGAATAGGCCAGAGAGCTCAAAAAAGGTTTGGAGTCGTTTAAAAAGTATGCAATGATGTAGAGACACGAGCAACAGGACAAGAAATTATGAACCTTTCAACATTCTCCAGCAAAATCATGGCAAATACTAGTCATACAACCACAAACATCCAACATCTCAAAGATAACGTGGACCCAGAAAGAACATCCCCTTCCACACTAAGCAACCATGAGCCATTGATCAGAATTGGTCACAGATCAAATCACCGATATGCATCCGGCCCCAGCAGACTATGTCTGCCATACTTGGCATTCTTCTATTGCACCAGTTGATGCAACCTGCCAACACAGTGTAGGACTAAGCACCAGTACCCACTGGCCACTCCTTTGTCTACATGTCTATATAATCCTTGCAGAAACCATACCTCTAACACCACTGCTTTCTCTTTTCAACTCTTCTGCCATACCCAGTAACAAAGCATCCTTCAACCATGTTAGAAGGCAAAGCTGTTGTTGGCGAGACTGACATGCTTCAAACCATGCAGCAGGATGCACTTCACTTAGCTGCGAAGGCCCTTGATATCTTTGATGTTACCGAGTCCACTGATATTGCCCGCTTCATAAAGAAGGTAACCTCCTGGAAAGTAATTAGATGATTATTTGGAATTAAATAATTGAAGAAAGCCAATTTTGGGGATTCTTGTTTTTGCAGGACTTTGACAGGGTGCATGGACCAGGATGGCAATGCATTGTGGGGATGGATTTTGGTTCATTTGTGACCCATTACCATGGCTGCTTCATCCATTTCTGCATAGGAAACCTTGCAATCTTGCTTTTCAAAGGTTTGGGAAGAGAAGTCGTATCCAGCCCTGGAGATTGTTGATGCATAAGCTTGGTAGTCTATTTAGATTCCATATTTTCATATTTGCTGTGTCAGTAAGGGAAACAGCAGTAGAAGAACAAATACAAGTTTCATGCAGTCCATCTTTCTTCTTTATAACCATCCACATCATCCAGTTGTATACAGTGTCCCAATCCCTGCACGCCGTGGCTTGTCTTGTTATTTAAACAAGATCCTGTGATGATAAAGAAATGCAATATTAACACAGAAAAGCTTCAAGAATGTAAACTCGAGAAAATTCAAATCGCTCCTAAGTTGATGAAGAGCAAGAAAAATCTAACACCAGGTGCACCTGCGAGCTCACCTAACAGGGTCATTAATCTGGGTAGAAAAGGTTTTTACCAATATACATAACTATACTATGCAAGTAAAAGAATTGAGCAACAATTTCCAGGTAAATAGTTTCACTCAACCAGATACACAAGTAAGACATGTAGCTCTTTCTGATCAAAGAGAAAAAAGGGTCATCAAATGGGACCTTCACGTTCTGAAAGAAAGGAGGCATCAGTAGGCAACTGTGCCACTTACACACCATGTAATTAAATTCCTTGGTGTGTCACTCTGCACATGTGCATGCCGTGTGTGTGTGTGTGTGTGTGTGTGTGTGTGTGTGTGTGTGTGTGTGTGTGTGTGTGTGAGAGAGAGAGAGAGAGAGAGAGAGAAGATTACCTGCATATTTTATAAACCTGAGAGGGTGAGTACACAAGGTGGAGCATCCCTTCTTGGCCCCGCAACAGAACGGTAAACATAAACTTTATCAGCCTGAGAGTCATCACTTCCATCCTCTTTCATTACTTCAACATTCAATCTGGGCATCTCCCTTGCCAATAACCGACAGCCATTCATTGTCACATTGCAGGCTGACATCCAAAGTGACCTCATAGACTCATACTTCTCCAAACCTGAAAGAAGTGCAGCATTTCCAAATGGACAGTCCCTTATCTCTAGTTTCCTCAACTTTGGACAACCTTCTAGCACACACTGCATCCCCCTATCACTACTGCCCGCAAAAGCCACAGACAGAGTTTCCAGATTTTTGGCATACTGCCCAATATATTCAAATGTCAGGTCTGTCAAGAGACCTGAAACAGAAAGCCTCTGTAGTTTAGTGCAAGTCCTCACCACTGCCCCAAAAGCCTCGTCCATTGGTTCATTTGTCAAGTAATCCGGTTGGCCTGGATTCATTATGCAAAGACGAAAGTGGGTGAAATCAGGGCAGTTCCGCACAATAGTTGCTACTGCAGCATTAGTCATCTGCCGGCAAAAGTAGAGAACATAGTGGAGTCTTCGACATCCATAAGAGACAGCAACAAACCCTGCTTCAGTCACCCCGTGGATAATTTCCTCATCAAAGGGATCAGCAGGGAAGACACGGAGCTCCTCAAGCAATGGACAGTTGGATCCAACAGCCTCCAGCCCTTTGTCCCCCACAGTGTCCAGGACCTGCATTAATGATGTGATTAAAAATCCAAGCAGTTAATCTTAAGACTAAGATTTGATGTTTGGTGTGATTAACTGCACTTAACAGTTGAGCCTTTTTTCTTAGTATGTGTTTTTTTTGGGGGGGGGGCTCTGGGCTGCAGATGAAAGGGTGCTACAGTGGTTGATGATTTGAAATGTAGCACTCAGACCTTCAACCATTTAAGGATTCATCTCTCAGCACTAAAATCCTAGGTTGTATAAAACTCTTATTAAAGCACATGGTAAATATAAACATAGTCAACTTGATGTATAAAACTCTTCAATATAACTAGTAACAGCATGCAGGAAAATACAAAATCAGAAATTTTACACCACATGAAACCTTTGAAACAAAAGGAGCATCAGATGAATCAACTCCAAGAGAATTAACTGCCAAAATACCAGAAATAAAAGGTTGAGAGCTTGATAATATCCATTGTGCAAAATGAGACAAACTATATCACATAGGTGTTAATTAACTGGAGAAAGTATATCACCTCTCAGGAGAGTTAAACAATTAAGTCATAAATCTTAGGCTCTATGCCACAAAACTTGGAAGCAAAGATGATTTACTAAATTACGCATGTAAAAATAAAAAAATTGTTTCCAAGAAAGAAACTGATAGGAAAGATTAAAAACAAAGATTCATACCCAGAGGCGTCTAAGTCGTGGACATTGACGGAGAAGACTAGCAAGTTCAAGACTTTGCAGAAAAGTATAGCTCAGGTTTAAGAAAGTCAAGTTTGAACAGACAGGGTACAGAACTGGTAGATATAGTGCTGTTGCCTCCCATAAACCTGAAAGGGTATGTAAATTCTTGCACTGGTTAAATGCACTTTCAAGCTCCGCATACTGACGAGTTGTGAGCTCTGGTGTGAATGAACCAGTGCCCAGCTCTGTTAATTGTGGAGCACAAACTAACAGCCTTTGTAGGTGTTCCAAGGAAATACTTTTGTTGACCTTCAGAACCTTTAGTGACTTGCACCTACTAACAAGTCTCTCAAGTGCATCGAAATTGACATCAGTATTCAGATTGGCAAAGTTTAGTACTTCCAATGATGTGAAGTTTTCAGGGAAGCAGCTTAACCAACCACCACTCTTGTCATCAATGCCATTCTCTTGTATGTCAAGCTGAGTCAAGCTCCTGCACCGAGAAAAAATAAGTTTTCTTGTGCAATTGAAAATAATATAACACATAAATGTCCACAAAGCACAACAGAGGTCAGAAATCATGAAATTAAGGGTTATTAACCAGTAAAAGAATGCTCAGAAACGTATAGAAAATGAACTGCATGCAAAGCAATACACCTTTTTTTCCCATCATAGTTTTTACCCATGAGTACAAGAGAACATGTTACATTTAAACTAAAATGAACACATTACAGAAAAATAATTGCAGATAGAGCTGATAACCAACTAATCAAATATGTGAAACAGCACAGAGAAACCAGATCAATGAAATAAATTATAAACATAAGCTACACAAAGAATACATAACACGTAATGTGCGAGTCTAATCAAGTCTTCACTGCAAACAAAGGTGCTATTGTCATAGGGAAATAGTTTTTAGGAATTTCAACCTTTGCTACGATCAGCATTACTAGTTTTCTCCTTTTCTCAAATTCAAGTCACGTTTCCAGCAAAACATCTCCACTGGACTCTTTTGATATGATTCTCATGAAGGAAATGGCATCCAGGAGCACCATCAATCAAATAACAAAGTGAATCACAGACTGCAAATAAGTATGGATCACTAGCACTCTCAGTTCAATGAATGAAATCCACACACTCCATACTTGCATAAAATCCAAAAATTCTTTTATGCCAATATTCTGGACACCAACCTTTTCATTTATTCCCACTCCTTTCTAATACATAAGGCATCTGAGCCCAAGTAGAAATTGAATATCTCCCAAAGATGGGTGATGCATACTGCCACCCAGAAAACATTGCAGCATCTCGATGACCATACAGCATTTTCCATGGTCATCGCTATCCAAACCAATAACCCAACACAAAAGTGCATTTGCGCGAGCAGATGAAAAGTTGACAGCAGTATTATGACACCAATAAAATGCACGTCTAACAGGTAAAATGTCACATCAATAAAAAAAAAACAGAGAAATTAAGCACAGAACAAAAGAAATGAAAAGATAGAACCACTTGCAATCACGTTAAACTCTGCTTTTCAGGTGGATTCTTCCCATCCAAAGACGGGTGCATTTGTTTTACAGCATCCCCCATGTATTTCTGATTAATCGTCAGATCTATAAAGATTTCAAGGAAATACAAGGTCATGGACAGCTAAAACCAGCATGACTCAAGAAACCTTACATGTATCATTCAGTGTTAATTGTGGTACAAAAACTGAGTTTGTTACAGCAACTATACTTTTCCTTCTTTTTTCCCCTTTTTTTGTTCATCCAGGCTGATTGATCAACAGGATAACTATCCTCCTCACTTAACCATCCCATTTCAGGTTGGGTATAATCGGATCCAATGTCACTTGAGATGAAACCAAATAACTTTACCATCTAAGCTTGCGAGCACCCACCCTAGAACACCACAACATAATTGTATCCATTCATCAAACCCACTCGCTACCAAGACTATCATCCATGAAAATAATTGATCCAACAATGCATACAATGGATTACACACACAAAAAAAAAAGTTACATTTTTCACATACGATAAAAAAAAAAAAGGATTTATTCTGGAGGAAAATGACATCAATCACATGCCATGATCCATTAAATGATCATTAATAGGTCAAAAGTCATATCAAGTAAAAGAAACCATATATTAGAAAAAGAAAGTAAACAAACAACAGTAGAACCACTTCCGTTACTGTTTAAACTCTGCGAACATAGATTTCCAAGCATAAACCAGAAAACTGCCAGTTTATTTCATAACTCACAAATCAAAAACCAAAGAACAGAAAAAAGTTCATCACTTTCTCTAAAACTGAATTAATCACCGACAACTTGTGTTAGATCTAACCCAAAACAGTTAACATTAAAACAGCAAAAACCCAAGATTTTATGACAAACAGTTTAAGTAACTAACAAAAATCCTTACTTGCAATGAGTGGCAATAGCAGCAAGCCCGTCAGTACTAAACCCATCACAGCTCAACAGAGAAAGAACCTTAAAATTAGGAAAATTAACAGCCAAAAACTCCAAACTTTCATCACTAACAGCCATTCTCTTAAGCCTCAGCTCTTCCAAAAACGGATACTTCGTTGCAAAAACTACAAGCCAAGGATGAACATCAGCTCCCCAATTTTCAGGCACTAGATTAAAATCAGAAAATCTTGGCTTCCCTTTAAGAGTAACACTCTTAATTATTGGAAATCTACGTGCAACAATTTCAGGAGAGACTGAATAACAGTTTCCTATAAAAACATGAGTTCTTGACCAGCTTTCTGCGTTGTACCAGTCCTTGCATACTAAAGACACTGCGCTACGATCTTTGTGTGATTTCAAGAGTGAAAGAACTCGTTCCAGTACTTCATCTGGGAATGGTGATGACCTTGTTGAGTCAAGAAATTCCCTTTTCATCTTTGGATTTGGACCCATCAAAGTAAAAACTCAGAACTCAGTCTCGGTATTTAGGATGGTGAAAGATTTTTCATGAAAACAAATTATTTTCATCAAATCCCATTTTGAAATTTGAAAGATGGAGATGAAAACAAAGAAAAGGAGGGCGTTTTACTATTGAAAATTTTTCTGCAGGCCCATTTGGAAAATTTTGAAAGATGGAGATGACAAGATGATAATTACTTTTTTTTCTGCAAAATCTGAAGGGAGAATGCAGTGAGGATGAAGTTGTGATTGGAGAGGGGATTGAAGAGGGAAATAATTGGAGATTTGGAATCACTCTCTGGTTGGTTTCTTCTGACCCTATTTTGTACCGTGGTATCGCTTACTGCTTACTTTCTAAAGTGTTTTTTTTTAATAAATTAAAATAATATTTTTTTATTTTTTTAAATTTATTTTTAATATTAAAACATCAAAATAATTTAAAAATATTAAAAATATATTTTTTTCAAAAATAATTATAAAACCCGAAAACAAATGATATCTTCTTCCTCCATGGAGATTGAATGGCCAAACAAGAAAGAAACAGAGAGGTGTGGTGTCATATAATAGGAAAAGCGTACAAGTACAGGGATGATAGAAAGAATGTATTACTGGAGAGATATAATATTATTATAATTATTAATTACTTAATACTACTAATTATCATCTATATTCATTCTAGATTTTTGGATTAATTTTCACTCTAATAAAAAAAATTTAAATTAACTTCTAGTGACTTTTTTTTTATTATTATTTTTTATAATTTTTTATTTCATAAATTAATAAAACATGTTTTTCAATCATACTAATAATTTAAAATTCAAAGTTCAATAAAAAAATCACAGCTATCTTAACTAGACCCAGTTTTCTAATCCAATTTAATCATAACAAAATTATTATTAATTAAAAATATATTTACCATTTGTTCATGATTTTTTAAACTCATACTTGAAATTTAAATTTGAATTCCAAATAATAATATAAGAAATAAATTCACATACACGCATACAAAGCTTCAAAGCTTCTAATCTAGAATAGGCTTCCAATGAATTTTCAGGTTTTAGCCAAATAATTTTTTATTATTATTAATATGGGTGTATGGGTCAGTTTGCATACACCTACACTAATCTTACGGATCCTGAAATTAATGACTATGTAAGTCCCTAGTGGTCATTATATTAACAACCACATGGCTCGAACCTGAAATCACATAGAAATAAAGGATTTTGAACAGATTGTATTTCACTCAATTTATCTAAATTCAAGTGTTCTATTTCTGTATATAAGTTTTTAAAGTGATTACTGTCTCAGGAGAAAAAATAGAGAAAACATTGACAAACAATGCATGTTTTTTCTATATTTTTTACATGATTGGAATATTCACTTGTGACTATATAAAAAAAAAATTCTTTATGTTTCTGGTATGAGTGAAGGTATAGAAATTCAAATTCTATATTTTTAATTAAATATATTTCTATTCTTTTGTTGATGTCGATTTTTAATAATGAAACTAACACTTAAAAAAATAATTTAATCAATTAAAGGGTAAAAAAAGTATCAAGAGCAAGTGATTATTATATGTTATTGATGTGCTTTTATTCGTGTAGTCGGTTTGGCATTATAGTTCAATTATATTTTTAATTTTTAATTATTTTAATATATTAATATCAGTAATAAATTATTAAAAAAATATTATTTTAATATATTTTTAAATAGAATATATTTTAAAAAATAACATCTGCGATACAATAAAGCTGAAGCTGACACGGACATGTCTAGAAAGGAGAGAGAGAAGAAGAAGATAACCCACAGCAACACCTAACCTGATCCATATCCACTCGGATCATGACACGTAAGCACAAAGGACATCGGGGTGCATATTGCGCACACGATGTAGGTTAGAGTGGGCTGTAAGGGCTATAGGCCTGTTTGGGTAAGGGAGGGGTAGTTATACGGGTAGAGGCTTTGAAAAATTAGAGCTGACTACAAATGGTAAAATTCGTTTTTGCTTTTTTTACTATTACGAATACTTTTTACTGCTCGTGCATGCAATCATTTGGAGAATTACCGTTCTGATTATAAGGTTCGTTCATTCTCGATTTTACCCTTCATCTTGCTACAAGCCAAAAATTGGTAGCATTATTATCTTAGTTACTGGTTTTTGGTATTTTGTAATTCTAGTACAGTTTAACAAAAGTTTTGAGAAAATAAGACATATTATAAAATATTTAAAAAATAACATATTTTAAATACAATTATTATTGAAAATAATGGTTAAAAACAATTGTTATTAAAAATAGTAATGGTACACAGCTACAATTAAGAATAACAATTGTTTCAAAATTTATTTTTTATCTGAATTAATTAACAACTACAAAATCAATTTAAATTTTAATGAATATTCAATAGTCAAAAATAAAATTTAAGATCTAATAACTATGAAAGAATGGGTCATTGGAAACATATCGGAACTTCATTTTCAAGATTTACAATACTGTTAGAGAAATCTTGATCATATGATTCTAATTATACCTTGAAAGATTATTAAACATGGTCCTAATGTGTTAAGGATTTTGATTGGGTTAATTTAGAATTAATTATAACTTCGTTTAGTGATCTTCAATGTGTAGTTAGAAACATATTGTCAAAATCTTTCTACCAGTATTAAATGTGTCAAAAACAGATTTCTAGTATATTCTCGGATATCCATTTTTTTTATTCCCTCGTTTATCTTTCTTCTCAGATCATCTTATTTTTTAACCATTGGATATTCATAAAATTTTGAATTGATTTTTTACAAGTTTAATTTTTATTTTTTTAAATAAAAAAATCACTATATAACTACTATTCTTAATAGTGATTGTGTATATAATTAATATTAGAAAACACGGTTGTCTCTAACCACTATTTCCCATAACAATTTTTTACATAATTAATATTGGAAGATACGGTTGTATTTAAACTATTTTATTTTCTAAATATTTGTTGAATCTATACAATTCTCCCAAATAATTTACCAAACTATGTTAATTTTAAAAAAACAAATCCCTGGTTTTTTTGTTTTCTAATGTGAAGTCATTTTCAAAATTATATTTAATTTAATTTTAATATATTTTTTAAAATATTCTAAATTTTTAAATCTAGAAGAAAAAATATATCTTTTTAGTTAGGATTCTCTCTTTTTATCTGTACATTTCTTTTTTTACTTGACAATGTCGTGATTTTTTTTTATCAACACCATTGTTTTTAAAATAAAAACTTAAAGCAATTCAAATGATTTAAAGTTGGAAGAAAAGACATGCTTATTTATTCAAAACTCCATTTTCGTTCATTTATTTAAAATTTGTAATAAAAAATATATATGTTATATAACAAGCATGGTTTTTCATGTAAAAACTTATAACCAATATTTTTAAAAAATAAAATATAATATATCAGTTATTTTACAAAACTATATGAAAAAAAATAAAAGAATAATTAATTTTAAAAACAATAAAAAATATTTTTTTATTCCAGTCAAATATTCATCTTCAGTTAAAAAGAAATATCGTGAGTTTTAGTTTCATATAAAACTACTCAGTAAATTACAAATATAACCATGAAGAACCTCTAATCTTATTTAGAAAAATATGGCATAATTAAATGATTTTTTAAAACATCACTATAATTATTTATTTAGAGAGGGTATTGTTTTAATATATATAAATTCAGAAGGGGTCAGGCACTGAGAGTCTAAGTTGTTGGCTGGCTCATAAAAATACCCATGCATGCCAAGAGTTATAATTTATTTGAAATTATGGTAGTAGTTACGGTTTAAAATATTTTTTATTTAAAAATATATTAAAATAATATATATTTTTATTTTTTAAAATAATTTTTAATATCAACACATTAAAATAATTTAAAAATATAAAAAGATTTGCATGCATGCCATAATCTCTTTATATTATCTAATTAAATTATACTAGTTTTTTTTCTTCTTAATTCGGTCTACATCCTTAGTAGCAAATATTTTTCAACATTTTTTTTTATTGATAAAATACTTTTGGTCTGCAGTGTAGGGTGGACCTGTATATCTAGTGTGTGTGTGGGTATATCCTTAACGATCATATGAATGCAATAACTAGCATGATAATCAACACATACTTCTCGGAGAATTTCTAGTATGAATAGGCTCGAAGTATAAAGTCGAGTTTTTGGTTTCTTTTCTCCAATCAAAGACGGTTAAAAAGACAACTCGATGCCAACAGGTCAAACCGAACAAGGACACACATGTGTGTCTTATGTAGTTTGTACTCGACAAATACTTATCCCACAACGAATCTCCTTGACTAGAACTTTCGTTTTCAATCATCACCTGTCCATTTTTTCCCTTCCACAGACCAAAAGTCCAGAGTAATAGGTCAATAGATATCCCAAAAATCTACCAACAACAACTCCGTGAATGTACTGCCATAGCCTCGTTTCAGAATATATATATTTTTTTTTTCTTGTAAATTTTTTTATATTATTTTAATAAATTGATATAAAAATAAATTTTAAAAAATAAAAAAATATTATTTTAACAACACTTTAAAAAAAAATACCACCACAATATTAAAGAGACTCTGTAGCCCATAAATAGATACTGAAATGTTTCTGTTAAACAGTAGTAGTAAGGGAGGGGGCGTTTGACAGTGGGGATAAAATGTTATTTGTCTGAAAATTAATTTTTTAGTATTTATAGATTATTTGTTGTGAAAAATAAAATAAAAAAATAAAAAATATTATTTTAATATATTTTTAATTTAAAATACAACTTTCAATGTAGGAGGACTGTAGTTTTTTCTGCACAAATTTCGAGCTTTTCACATTAAAATAGAAAACCCTTGAGATAATAAAAAAAACAGAGAGAAAGGACCTAACCAGATCTCCAACAACATGGCCTCCCCTTCTCACTGCCATTAATTATTTCCCTGACCTATCGCTTTTCTTGGAAATCCACATCCCCAATTATCCAGTGCCCAAATTGCCCATGCTCCTCAAAAGAACTACGGGGGTGATATTGTCATTTTAAGCAGAGGATCCCACAAATGGGTCTGTAGTTGAGTTTATTTACCTTGGTGCCACCAGTCTTGTCAGCTCTCACTTTGTAAGAAATCTCTGGTAAAAGAGCTCACTATCTAAATCAGCCTTAAAAGAGAGGAGCAGATGCTGCCATGTGAAAGCTTCAGCTTTTGTCAGCGTGGAAGCAGGGAAGACACTACCTTGAATACGGTGACCATCTTTGCATGCTAGGTCCAGGTATTTTTGTAATATTGAAGAACATGATGGGGCTTAAAGTTATTTTGATTTTGCATGGACAGATTTGACCCTGTCTCTTTGATCCATGATTGGGCCAATGTGAAGAATCTGAAGATGAAAAGGTCGCGTGTCCAGTAAATAATTGCGGCACGATGCATCAGAAATGATTTCTGAAAGTATGGTTATGTTGTTTTTTTAAATTATTTTTTATATTAAAATAATATTTTTTTATTTTTAAAAATTATTTTTAAAATTAACATATTAAAAAATTTAATTTTTATCAGAAAATTAGAAACACAATTACAACCGTGTTTTCAATCGCTTAATTAAAAAATATTGAATTGTAACGTGTGTTAGTGTGTTTGGTACCACGGGATAAATTATATTTTTTTAATTTTTTTTAATATTAACTTATCAAAATTAATAAAAACACTAAAAACTTAATTTACTATATTTTAAAACAAAACATATTTTTTAAAACACAATAACAAAATAAAAATGACCACACTCTCATCTACCTTGCAAAAGTCGCAGTTATTATGTGACAATGATGCCCATGTGCATGTCTCAAATGTCTTAAAACTCCCTGCCAATTTTTCTTGTGCTGGCTGCTTTTTTTGGGGGGTGATTTGGAGGCTTCAATCTGTAGTTATGGTGCGATCATGGAGATTCTCATCTATAATAAGCAAATTTAGCGCCATGATTAGGGTTAATTATCTTGTATGATGGCATGATGGCCACCATGGCTCAAACTTCAAGCTATGCTATTAATAATAAATACACTCCTTACCCTCTAATTTTGTAATCTTAGTATGTGAAAATTAATATAAAATTTCTACCAGACCTTGGGAAAAAAATAGTAATAAAAGAAAATATGATATTAGTTGAGTAAAGGACAAGTCATTTGCACCCCCCCAAAAAAAAAGAGGAAATAATCATAAAAAGACTTAGGTTTAAAGTTTTAAATCTGAGTATTGCTGTTAATTTTTTTTAATAAAATGATATATTTACATTCAATTACTTCAGCTCAAATATAATTTAAAATTATAAATATTTGGAGACTGTGTATAATTTCAAATAAAATCACTTACATGTATATCAGTTTTTTTAAAAAATAAAAACTAATGTTTTATACTCGATTCAATCCACTCTTCAAAATCATTTTCAAACTATTTTTTCTCTTAGAAAAATACTGAATTCATTTTTTTATTTTTTTATGGTTTTAATATGTTTAGGTAAACAATAAAATAAAATTCATTTATTTTTTTATATTAACACATTAAAATAAAATAAAATTCAATTCTGAACCGACCCTGAACGCATAATTAAGCATCGTAGTTTAAGATTAATCTGACACAAAACACTGTCATGTGGAAGATCACGTGATGCCCTCCTCGACCGCACGAGTCCACGTTTTTGGTGGCACAACACGAGCAAAAAAATTAGAGCATCTTCACAGCTAATGTTCTCGAATCTCTATAATTAAAGATAATCTTGGAATAATTAACATCTTAATAATTAATAATTTTAATTATAATTAAAGGGGATATTATCTTACTGTTAAGAAATTATTTAAAACCAGCTTCTTCTGTTAAGAAGCAGCTGGCAAGTCAATCTCCCACCCAGTTTAGCTCGAGACACGTGGCCCTCCTGTCCTTGTATTTAGCTTTTATTAATTTTTTTTTTGGGGGGAGAGGTGGGGTTATTTAAAATTGAATTAACCTTAATCTCTTGCAAACCTTGGAAATAGAAAAGAATATTGTCTATCTTGTGAAATGAGTTTTCGTGGTTGACTTTTTAAAATTTAATAATGTGGTGGTGCAGTGTGTTTTAAATTAAAAATAATATTTTTTATATTTTTATTTAAATTTTTTACACCAGCACATCAAAATAACTATAAATCACTGAAATAACACAGTAATATAATATTTGTTTTCAATAAAAATAATTTAAAAAGCAAAAACAAAAACAAAAAGAAATGTAATATCGAACATAAAATTTATTAATTCTTCTGGGTTTGTGTGAGTACTCCATGCTGGTCTGTAACCTCTCGAAAAAATTGAAATCAGTGCGACTTAAATCTGTTCTTGAATATAAAACCAGTCACCTGAAGTTATTATACCTGTAAGAAAGGAATAATTGGAGAGACAAGGTTACCACTGCCAATCATGCAAACCACTGGAATGCTATAAAAAAACCAGCTTTAATTCTTTGTAAGAAATTATCTCGAAATTACTCTCTAAAACAGTTATAATCATGGGATATTTTTAGTATTTTTGAATAGTATGTTTTTTTAGTATTAGTAAAGCTTGTCAAAACGTATAAATCTATTTCTCTAAAAAAAAAAGTGTATTATATAGATTAGGAGAATTTAAAAAAGCTTATTTTATATTATTTAAAGTTTTATATGATGTATAAATAGCATATTATGTAAAAATAATAATAACTTGATTTTCTGGATTATATTGATGTTTTAGCCCATTTCTTAATTAAAATAGAGTTACACGCACGCGAGCATATATTTTGTATTGTTATATATATATATATATAAAATATTAATCTTATATACGGAGCAAAAGTCTTTTTAATTTTGATTTTTAAAAGTTTCTTAAAATAAGAAAATATATTTAATATTTACTGATAAAACCCTCTTAATATACATGTACCCATGCGTGTGTGTGTGTGTGATAATTTTTAAAATTTAATAATATTTTTATTAAATTAAGTATTTCAATGTAAAATCCATGCTCTTAATTATATATAGTCATGGATTTTTAAATATTATAATATAAGTTTAATATTCTCATTTTACTGTCATGTTCATATTCAACATAATAAACTTATAATTTTATTATTTTTAACTCGATAAATAAAAAAATATCAAGGCATCAAAATATTTTCAACATCACCAGAATTAACACACTAATAATTTGAATCCAATCATAAAATGGACGTGTCGCATTTATTATTAAATTAATTTTATGCATATTCTTTTACCAACCATCGTCCTTCATCCCTTCACAAAAAGGAGCCCGTGGGCCATGCAACTAGTAGAGGTGAGGCTTCCACGTCATATTTTGAGTAGATTATTAGGGCACAGTTCTTCTAATAAATGCAACAGTGGCATATCAACTGTGTTCTCATGTGAGGGGAGTTTTGTGGGCCATGATGCCCATTTCCCTGGCCAGTGGGCCCCCCATTTAAGGTGGGCATGGTGATGGTGATACAGGAATATTACAAAAGTAGTAGTGAATAGCTATGGCTAGGCTGTAGAAAACACAAGCTCCAAACCTGTACTTGGCCTTGATCTTCAATTTAAAATGGGCAAGTGCTGAAATAATTATGTTGTTGATCATGCTCCTTGCCAATCTAATTGGTGTTTATGAGCACGAAAGATACATTATTATTAAACCCGAGTCGAACTAAATCTCGTACTATAAAATGATTTTAAATTTTATTTTATTTAGCAAATATCTTTATGAGTATTAATTCTTTTCGTGAGTTAATTCATATTTTTTATTTAATTATATTGAGTAAATTATTCTTATTTATTATAAAATTTATTCTAGATCAAGATATATTCATCGTCATTAGCCACCACCCGTTGATTTCCATGTGCATGTGCATTGCACCATTGGTACTAAATCTAAAAAAAAATAGTAATTAGCATGTATTTTAGGTTTAATAATAGTGTCATTAACTTAATTGCCTTTATTAGATGACTTTGTGTACCAATGAACATTCTACTGGTATTCTCTCATAAAGAGAATCATACCTCATGGCCACTTTAAGGGGTTTATATATATATATATATATATATATATATATAAAAGGACATGAAATTAGGTTGGGCTGACATGCACAGAATACATTCCAAGGAAAAATAGCTGTCAATTAGGTGCTCATTTATTGGACATGAGGTGAAGACCTTGGTATGCGATAAGTACACGAGATTACTCTTTTCTTTTTCTATTTTTTTTTATGTCCATTATTGCTGGATTGAAAGAGTGTCCCATCTTCTATAGTTGGATAATTGAGCCGGCAATTATTTTTATTATTTGAAACAAGTTGAAAAAAAATGTTTTAATCACATAAATCTGAGATCTAGATTATTGGTTGACCATGTCAACCCCAAACCAACGACACTTCAATAGTTTTTTTTTCTAATAAAATAATATAATTTTTAATAAAAATTAAAATAAAAATTCATACAAATATAACCCCATCACTCAAGTCACAAATTAATTTATTAAATCACTCGATCGGATCCAAAAATTAAAAAAAAAAAACAACTCAACCATATCATCCATATCATGCTTTGAATTTACTAGTCACCTATGAACATACAATATTTTAATTATTAAGCTTTCTCATGATTACATGTGAGAATTTAAATTTTTTTTTGACAAAATAAAAGGATATCATGCTAATTTACCAAATCATCTTGGATCAAAGTAGATAAAGTACTTAATCGGTCAGGTTCTAGGTTTGCTCTCTAAAGATTATCAGTTCGAGTCTCACAAACTTCAGGATTACTGGAAACTTATATAATCGTTAACTTTAAGATCCTTGAAATTAGTTAAGGTGTGTTCAAAATAGTTTGGATATCCATATTAATAAAAAAATAGATAAAGTAAAGAGAATAAAAGAAAGTATTGCATTGATTTAATCAAATAATTCAGCTATGAACATCGGCTCAAAGCAAGCCATCTCCCTCTCCTATCCTTTCATGCTCGAGGACGGCAGCTGAGATGAAAGGCTAGCCCTGTCTACACAAGTCTTCTCCTCTCTCTCGAGCCAGGGAGAGCCTATGGAGCCATGAAGATTAAAAAAAAAAAAAAAAAAGCTAACCCTACCTCTTCTAGTTAAGACCAAAGGACTCCACCCAGCTTCTAGCAATAGAATAGACTCCCTACCCTTCTTGTCTCCCTGAGATTAAGAACCCCATGTTCTACCGACCATCTCTTTCTTTCAATGTCTACATCATCGTCCAATCTATGTATCTTGTCTACCACAGCCATACAAGAGAACCTGGTGGGGGTTTTACACGTGGCTGTCTTGCTGCTGTCTAAAGTGGGGCCAATTTGTTAGATGATCTTTGTTCTCTAGACTTCGGAATAATACTCTGGTTTTTTAAGAAATCAAAATTAGAAAATAAAAATAAAATTTAATTTAAAAACAAATTTTAGAGTTTCCATGACAATTTTTCAATTCAAATACAATATTTTTTATTTCAAGAACTAGAAAGCTAAATTTATAATTTTTAAAAATATATTTTATAGGTTCCTTCTAGTTTTTTTTACAAGATTTTCACTGTTTTTTAAATAAAAAAACATAAAATATATATATTCCCCTCTCTTTTATATACAACCACTTTTTAATAATATAAAATATGAAAATAATTTCTTTTTTATATTTTCACATAAAGACTTATTGTTAATTTCTAATTTCTGCTTTAGTATAATAAATTTAAAACTTATTGTGGATTTAACACAGAGACTTTTTTAGTTAACAATATATATTTCTGTGACAACTTCTAATTGAAGTGAGTTAAAAACAACATTTTATAATCAAATTATCATGAATATAAAATATTAAGATGAATACTATAAATTATATTTTTGATTTTTATGAAAAACAATTATAACTTAGATGTGTTTTTTAATAAAAAAAAATATCATTTTCATTCCAAGAAATCGAACACATTTTCTAACCCTTCATTAAAAAAAATAAACAGAAAAAATAATTTTTTTAACAATGAAAAAACCCCGAATTTTTAATTTCCCATGCCCACTAACGATAACGATAATGTAACGAATCAGAAGACTTTGATGGCGTAAGCCACAGTTCTGCCCAATTGATTTGCTCTGATTGTCTGTATAAGAAACAAGATGGTCATGCAATTATGTGTGGGACATGTTTTTGGCTTCTTCTTCACAAAGTTGCTCCATCGCGCATATATATATATATATATTAAATAGCGAAAATATGAATGTTACATGTATGTGCATCATAGCCCAACATTGATGTATGTATAGATTATATTTGATAAAAAAAAAAAATTAATATATTGTTTGGTTTGAATTTTTAATAACGTTTGACAGTGTTGATACTTTGTCCATTATTTATATTTTTCAGATGAAATAACTATTTATAAAAACTCACCCATTTAACCGTATTAAAAAATATATTTTATTTATTGAGAGTAAAATATTACTTTTATTTTAGTTTATATATATAATCTATTTATATTTAGATTAATATAACTTTTAAAAAATAATATGATCATGTAATATCAATAAAATCATAATTTTTATATTTTTATATATTTTTTTATTTAATTTGAATTGATTAACAAACCCGTCATTCTATATTAAGGGGTCTCTTGAGACAATGATTAAAATAATACTTTTTATTTATTTTTAACATTAATAATAAAATAATAAATATAAAAAAATAATAAAATAATGGTTCAATCGCTACGTTAAATAATTAGAAAATATATTTGATATTGTGATGCATGGTATTTTTAAAAATATAATTTTTTAATACATCAAAATTATTTTATTTTTAACATCACATGTCAAAACTTTTTTTTTTTCAAATCATCAATTGAATATTTTTTAAAATAAAATATATATTTTTAAAATTATTTAAAAACAAAAAATACAGCACTCTTGAACCATCACCGAATTGTCATCTCTGTATTGACCAAAAGCTCCTGACAAAATAGTTTTTTTCACCACCTTCCTCCCTGAACTGTCACGAAAAAAAACATGAACCTAAATAACTGCTACATAGAGTAGGGCATTAATTATGGCTTCCACTAGTTTCTTTTGAAACAGGAATTTGAGTACACTGCCTGGATAAGAACTGAAACCTAAAACGATCTGCTCGAGGTCGAGGATCTCCACTCAACGAGAGATGACGAGTGACAGTTCATGTCCGAATTGCCAATTTCTTGGACAAGAGAGAAAAAAAAAGCATTCGTCAAAGCTGTGGTTCAGAGGCTTCAATGCCGACTTATCAGTGGTTACAAAGTATAGTCACTGTCAAATTCAAACTTGCTGCCAAAACACTCTCGAACTGTCCAGGTTCGAATTTATTGGTGACCATGCTATGAATCCATCTGTTTTTCTCAAATATATTCTTGCTTGCTGAGAAAAATAAATAAATAAAATTATTTTTTCTTTAATTTTTCAAGATTTAGGGTTTTCTAGGTTGACCATGAGAGAAATCCAATCATTTGACAAGATATGATTATGGACGATGAGCCCAAATCCATGATCCCAAGGCCGCTGTATCACCTGTTGGAGCCCACCAGAATTCTGCTTTGATCTGTGGTCGCCGCCAAGATTTTAATATTTTATTAATGGAAAATGGTGTTTTAATTTACACCTACGAAATTAAAAAAAAAAAACAAATCACCAAATCAACGCGCAAATTGAGGATAAAATATGCAGGAATCTCGAGAGCAATTTAGACTTGCGCTTATTTGATGATTTCCAGAGGAATTTAATGGGTGAAGATATAATGAACTTTCATTCATTTTCTAAACATTATTCGGATTAGGGATTAATTTTTTTTTTTTTTACAATCACGTATTTTGTAAACCCTAAAACTTTAGTTGAGGTTGCTTTATATAATTCTCAGGCCCATCAAGCTCTGCATTGTGAAATTCAAAGTATGCAAAACCCAGTTGACTGGATGGAAGAATCTCTCTTTTGGTAAAACTAAATCAATTTGACCATGATGGTCAGTCATGGCTGACCTACTTTGTTACCGATTTTTTATTTTTCCTAGTAAAATGCGCATACCCTTGTTTTGATTTTTTTTTTTAAAAAAAAAAAAATTAGAGTCGGCCTCCGATCCTTAACCCAGACCTTCCTCGGATTCTTTCCCGAGTAACAGGAAGCACAAAAACTTAACTGAAAAGGTCATTTCGATTCCCAGCCTCAACTTTCCGTCGCCCAATCCTCACTACAAGGCTGGATAGAGATCGGAAAAACTTGGTTAGAATACCTGATAAATGAATTTACGAGCTTGGAAAAACAAATGGGAAGCAGTAACTATAACAAAACAACAACTATATTAGAAGAAAGAATTTGAGCAAGCCATAAAGAATGGTATAGCGCAAAAAACAAAAAAGACGAAGAAAACATCTCAATTTCTAAGTAATTTTGGCCACAAAACGTGGCACTCGCTAACGCCAAAACTGTGGTACCACCGAGGGTAATGTCGAGATCTTCTGACGCAAATTATACAATTCACCTCTCCAGATTTGATAAATTGTAAGCGGTATGGGCTTTGTTTATTCAACAGTTTGGTTAATGAAAGATGATCTGAAAGCAAAAAAATTTATGACTGCCAAAGTGGTGCTAACAAAGTAAGCAATATAATTCTGCCAAATGGGGAACCTTGCGACCTGCTGATAGCTGCTCAAATGCGACTGGAATCTCTTCCAAAGACGAAACGCCTTGTCCAGTCTGTTATCACCAACGCCCTGGTGCGCCAACTGACTAGCTTGCTGATCGAGACAAAGACCAAAACCATTTAAGTACACACGTGTATCTACTCAATTTGATATCTCTATGTGATTGTGGAGCCAAGGAGAGAGACGATACCTTGCATAGACAGAATACCAAAGCCACTGAGAGCTGTGGCCAATTGAAACCCAATCACCAGGAAGCTGTGCTGCTGTTTGTTCTCCTCCCAATGGAGCAAACTGCCCTAAGTGCTTGTATCTGAAACAATATACGCCATAAAGCAAATGACTGAGATCCTAACTGCTTGCAAGTCTCAAAGTAGACATTCATATACTAATCTGGCATTCAAGAAGTGGTCTGTAACTTGAATTCATAGATGGCCAAGCTAAACAGCTAGCTCTGCAATAGACATGCTGGGAGGAAACCATGTGTTTTGCTTGGGAACAGATGCATCATGCATGGAGGAATGCTAATCACCAGTACAGAGATAGTGGGAGAAATCGCTGCTATGATATAATCTTGCTATATCAAATTTACACTAGATTAAGATGTACCTAAAGGGACGGAATCGATGGCGGCCTTCTTCCCTGAACCTGATAGGACCTTCAGGATTTTTTTCAACCTCTTCCATACGGTTGAAGCAATTAGCAAGATAAGTGCCTTGCTGAGCTGCAACCTGAAGTCAGGGACATGAAAATAGATAATAAGTAGATATTTCTTAGACAATCATAATTCATAGACTGGAGAATCACAGAATAAGCGCGAGACCTGAGCTGTGGCTGGAAGATTCTTCATCTGGGAATCAACTTCAGAAAGGGCTTTCTTAAACTCTTCAATATTCAGTTCAATTGCTTCTTTTGCAACATCTCCTTTAGCCATCTTCAAGAGATCAGCAATGTCACGCATTTTCTTGTTCTTCAAATATAGCTCCACTTGAGGATATCTTTCACAAATGTCATCAATGACTTCTTGAAATTCTTTTACTGTTAGGGTTCCAGAATTGTCCTTGTCTGCCTTCTTAAATATTGCCGCAATATCCTCCTACAAGAATGGCAGTATAAGAAAGAGAACATAAATCAACAGATTAGGTGATTAAATTCTAAACGTAAAATTGACATCAAATATCATTTTCGTATGAACAATTTCTATCAATCAGCGGTCTTCGTATTTCTGGTGTGTGTCATACATCATCTTGGATTATTAACAGTAGCCATGACAACAGATATAGTCCAGGAAATTAGTAGTTATTTTTCAGCTATGCCTTTGTGAGTTTAACGGATATGATTTCAATGTGCAATGTGTTTCGAATGACAAGAAGTTCAAGCATATACTCCTTAAAAGAAAACATTTTGTTGTTTACTGTAAGAATGAGCAGTTCTGTATGTGTGCCATTAGAAAAGTTAGATACTTAATGCCTGAGAGAGTCTAACAGAGAGGTAGAAACTTCCCTTTTAGTCTCATTAAGCAGGAACAATGTCAAGGAAAAATGACGAGTGCATTAGATGGATAATAATTGATAGAAGAACAATAAATGTAACACAGACGTAACAAAACAGGGGATGCCATGCACACAAATGTAACAGAAAAGTAATGAGAACAGTACCATGACTTTGCGTTGGTTAATTGTAGCACAATCACCAAGTGCATATATGCTATTGCATCCCTCAACTCGCAGCCATTCATCAGTTGCTAAAGCACGCCTATTAGTCTGTGTTCACAGGAGCAGGTGTGTTTTTCAATTGATACATTGAATTAAGAGTGTTCACTTTGGACGAAATATAACTAAAGGATCATGGAAAATACATTGAAGACTCTGAAACAACAATAAATCAGTTTTTATAAGCCAGTAACATACCTGACCAATTTGCTGCATAAAACTCCTTATGACAGGATGAGTTCCAATTCCAGTTGACCAGACGACCATTCCATATGGTATGGCAGTAATTTCACCACCATTCCCCCTTACTTTAGTAGAGATTTCTTTATCAGATACTTTCACAACCATCGACCCTAGCTTCACATCGATGCCATCTCTATGGAACTTCTTTTCTGCAAAATCTGTGATTCTTTTGTCAAACCTGCATGCAAGACCCCCAAAAGCACGAGTTCATTTATTGGAACTCTTCCAAGTATATGTATGTGATCAATGTAGTTGCACACAGACTATAATTGATCCGTGTAGTTGAATCAAGTGTAGCATCTCAGGGAGTCCATGGAATTTATACAGATTGACACCCAACATCAAATTTCAAACTTTATTGCCAATGAAATCTTTCCTCACCAAGTCATGATCTATTACGAGCCAATCCAGACTTCATGAAACAGGAAAAATAAAGCCAAGGGACCAAAAACAAAAGAAAAGAAAGCTCCACGAGCATATATTTTATACGAGCATACGTTCTATCATATAAATGAGTCCCCGAGGTTTTCACTGCAACTGCTATTTCCTGAACCCAGTTCTTTTTTTTTCCCCGATCCAATCTCAAGTCTGGCTTAAATTGCTAATGTAATAATTCTGAACTATATGCAAATCCAAAAGGATCAAAGTGAACTGCAGCACATCTTAATTAGATTTAAGAAAATACTACCATTCATTGTATCTTAAGTTAATAGCACTAACAAGACTAATGAGGCATCAATTACCATGAGCAAGAGGTAGGTACTTACATGTTCAAAATATGATCTGCTGCTTCAAGAATTGTTATTTGTACGAAATCTTTGGCTGCAGGATATAGTTTGACTAAATCATCATTGACAAAATCATGAAGCTCAGCAGCAAACTCCACTCCTGTTGGTCCACCACCAACAACTACAAAATGAAGAATTCTCTTCCTCTCTTCATCACTTAGAGTCGGCAAACTTGCCTTCTCAAACGAATCAATAACAGAACGACGGATCCGCTGGGCATCTTCAACTTCCTACAGAAGAAATTCATTTCCTTGTACATATTAGCTGTGCATGAGCGAAGTGATTCAATTCTTAATTTCCTATCACCCAAATCCGACACCAGAGCAGCATTACTTTCCCTTAAGAAATTTTTTGGTCATCCTGCTATATAAGATGTGTGTATTGAGGAAAATGAATGAAAATTGAAAATGACAAGGAAGTGATTCAATTCCTAAATTCCTGTCACCCAAATCCGACACCAGATCAGCATTACTTTACCATAAGAATTTTTTTGGTCATTCTGCTATATAAGATGTGTGTGCAAGGGGGAATTAATGAAAATTGAAAATGACAAGGGTAACATATCAGTAAGTTCCAAGGAAGTTACCTTCAGGAAATTGCAATGCTCTACTACACCGGGTGTGTTGAATGTGTTCGGACGGGCTCCCATGGCTATTACGAGATAGTCGTAATCCACAGCAAATTCCTCTTTCCCATTCATACTGGAGTCCGGATTAGGTCGACAATAAACTTTCTTATTTTCCGCATCAATCTTGAAACATTCAGCTTCACAGTAGCTAACGCTAACACTTTTCTGCAAGAGGAAGCAACAAGGGCTGGTTACTACATCAGCCTCATATCTGAATTCTATTCTAAAGTCAAGTTCTATGCACAATCACCTACATAAATCCAGTCCACCCTAGGATCCACACATGGTGAACAGACAGGATTTATGCACATAGACTGCCGAAAGTCAAGCTCATCAATAATCTTTTTCTCATTACCTTCCTGACAATGCTACGAATTGGTTCGACAATGCTACGAGCCTCCACCGTACCACACGTAACACTTGGTAACAAAGGAGTGAATGCAAAGTAGTTCCGAGGTGATATCACCTGAACATCATACGAGGGATTATTCAGTTTCTTCAAGAAACTGGTTCCGGCCCAACCAGTTCCAATCACCACCACCTTCTTTTTCCTGATCTCCGACACAGGTGGTGCAACAGCATGTGCACCATTTGATGAATTTGCATCTGCATATGCTACATAGCCCCCACCACTGCAACCGGAAAAAAAGAAGATAGCAAAGAGATTTTTTTGTCCCAAATAATCATTTTGATCCAAAAGCTTAAATTCGAATAACGAGATTCAAACTCATAATTATTTAATCAACCAAACCATGATATCATCTCAAAAAACCATTTCAACACCAAAATTTAATAACTAAGCTATGTTACATGATTTATATTATTCTGTATATTTGATCCAAATTGCTTAATACCACCCCAAGCAATTTTAAGATACTAATATTTATACTGTTTAATTACAAGTTACAACAGAACGGAACAGAGTGGAGTCGATCTCTGTAATAGCAACAACAGGCTTCAAAAATTTATAAAATCTAATTCTAGAAACATCCTTGGAAACAACAAAAAACACAATTAACCGCAACAAAAAGGTGATCAAATGCTAATCACAAAATTACAAAACCACTAATCACTTACTTAACACAAACAGCCATAAAAGCAGCTTCATTTAGATTATTTCATTAAAAAAATAAAAACAAATCCGAAAATTGAAAGAAAAGTAACGGTAAAACTTAATTAAGAGAAATGAAGCCAAAAAAAAACGAGAAGAGAAAGAAACAGAGGAGGGAATATTACCTGACGGTGCAAACGACAATGAGTTTAGCGAGTGAAGGATAGTCATCGAAAGCTCTAGAAGCTCTCTTAAATAAACTCAAGCGGTTCATTTTCACTCACTTTAGATTCTCTTCAGAAATTTTCTCAAAAAACAAACAGTCCTTAGGCGCCTCCTTCTGGTTATACGTGAACAGAGAGTTTTTTTTTGAAAAAACAGAGAGAAAAAATGAGAATTCCGAGAGAGAGAGAAAGTGAGACGTGTAGTGTTTTGATTGTTTGGAAAGGAGGAAATGTAAAGAGCCCGAAAAGATGGGAGAGGAGAGGGAGGCGTGGTTGTTGGCGTTGTGCGTGAGCTGTTGTCGAGACTTTTTTTATGGTTGACTCGACTAGCTTGAAGGAAAAGGCGGCACGTGATTTGCGGTGGCGTTTCTGCCAAGAAAATAAAAGGAACGATAAAAATATTTGGAATTTGTTGTTGTCAGCTTTGAATAGACACGTGGCAGTTTGGTGGAGCGGTAGTTTTTTTAAAAATAATTTTTAAATGTGTGTTTGTTTTGAAAAATATAATTTTTTTATATTTTTTCTAATAATTTTAATGTATCAAACCATCCTCATCTAAAAAGGAAAACTTATAACTAAATAAGAAAATTCGAAGTATATAGAAAAAAAAAGGCCAAAATTCATTACAAAATAAAAAAAACATATTTTAGATCTACTTCGAGCGCTTTACTTATTTTGACTAGTGACGGTCACTGGCATATAATTTTATTTATTTTTTGATAAAATTTAAGTACAATCTGGAAAGTTATTATTATATTTATCGAACAAAGTATTTGACGCGTTCAATATTTCACGGTGTCCATTTATAATAAATTTGTATTTTTCAGAGCTTCCAGAACATCTGAATTACGAATGAGAACAGCGAGGTCCAGCAGGAAGGTTCCTGAAGAAACGAATTAATAATGTTCGTTGAGCTGCGTAGAAAAGGCACAGGACGTCACAGCTCACATGGCTGCCAATACAATTGGAGTGTTCAAATCTCACGCACATTCTTGCTGTTTGTCACTTTGTCCGAATGTTCCTCATTGAAATGACTAGTCGTTGGCCATGATTTTCTTACAATAATCAGTGCTGTTTTTTTTTTTTTTAATAAAAATAAAAATCGAGACTCGAGATTCTGAACAGCCTGGATGAGCATGATTGAGGCATTTCACGCTTTACTCTCTAACATCAACAACAACTACAGGAGGAGTGTTGCATGAGCAAACACATGCTGACTTCACATGCCAAAAAAAAAATATTTATAGTTTTATGTTTGTGATTTTTTTTATTAAGTTTCATGCCATTTATCAAAATAAAGTTTTTATCGTAGCACCCTTTGTAAATTGTTAGCATTTTCATACAATAATTTTGTCAAAATATCATGTTAATTGATGCAATTATTTTTATAATAACTATTTATGTAAATAATGATTTTGTCGGTAACATCGCCTGTAAAATTTACACATTGTTATATCATGTTTAAATTTTTTAAATTTGTTTTTTCACTGTGATTTTCTAGATATACACCATGAGAGAATTCCTGAATATATTTACCGACAGATTTAATGATGAAAAAATTTAATTGATAAATATCACCGTAGTAATATACCAACGGAAAATTTTTGTTGATATTTTTATTTGAATGTCAATTTTCTAATAGTGTATGTAAGATATTTATTGACTTGAATATAAGA